>Ga0209697_10001914_pt1 | contig 30918 bp, 27 predicted proteins | sample AliMusrvi5mmetaG_FD_184115 | JGI IMG/M metagenome (GOLD analysis project Ga0209697, IMG submission 184115) | Freshwater lake bacterial and archeal communities from Alinen Mustajarvi, Finland, to study Microbial Dark Matter (Phase II) - Alinen... | ecosystem: Environmental > Aquatic > Freshwater... | reverse complement strand
GACGCTGCTCGTGCGCGGCCCGGTCGCGGATCGCTGACGGAGAAGCGCAAGGCGACCGCGTGGCCGCGCACGACGCTCGCCGCCCAGAGCGCGTGCGGCTGCGGCGGGCGCGTGTCGATCTTGACCGTGACGGCGTGCGCGCTCTCCACGTTGCCGGCGGCGTCGGCGGCGCGCACCAGGATCTGCTGCGCGCCGTCACCGGAATGGTCCGCCGGCGCCGGCGCCGCGAAAGAGTCGCCGTGGGTCCAGGTCGCGCCGCCGTCGCGCGAGTACTCCGTGAAGGCGACGCCGGCGCAGCCCGCGGCGATGCCGGCCGCTGCGTTCGCCTTAGCCTTGGGATCCGCGGCCGTCAGGGTCACGGTGACGGCCTTGCGGTGCCAGCCGGCGCCGGCGTTGTCCACGGTGGCCGGCGCGGTCGTGTCGATGCGCACCTTGCAGCTCTGCGCGGTCTCGACGTTGCCGGAGTCGTCGACCGAGCGATACGCGATCGTGTGCACGCCGTCGCCGCTGTGGTCCGCCGGAGCCGCGACCGTGGCCGTGACTTCCTTCGTCCAGGTCTTGCCCGCGTCGGCGGAGTACTGCGTGTAGGCAACGCCCGAGCCGCCGGCGTTGTCGGCGGCGGCGAAGCTCAGCGTGACCGGCGCGTCGTGCCAGGCGCCGTCGGCGCCGCTCACCACGGTGACCGGCGGCTTCACGTCGCCGATGGGATCGCCGAAGTAGCGCCAGTAGACGGTCCAGAAGAGCTTGTTGCCGGCGATCCACGGCGTGTAGGTGTAGAGCGAGTGGGTCGAGACGTTGGCCGGCATGACGATTCCGTCGCTGCATTTCTTGGTGATGCCCGCGTGCCAGGCGGCGCCGTCGACGTCGAGCGACCGGGCGCCGTACCAGAGCTGCTTGCCGAAGCCCTTGTAGGCCGTGTTCAGGATGTGCGAGTCCGGCACGCCGCAGCCCATCGCCCAGTCGAGAGCTTTGGCGGTCGGCGCTGTGCCGGTGAGCAGGCCCTGCTCTTTCTGCAGGGTCACGAGCACGACCTTGGGGTTCACGCCGAAGGCCTGTGCCGCCTCCCAGACGATCTGGCTGGCCGGCTTGACGACGCCGTTGACGTCGGGAGCGGTGTACGTCTTGAGGATGCCGGTCTGCGCGGCGAGGAAGCTCTGCACCTGCGCCTGGCTCATCGAGCCCACGGCGCGGAAGCTCCTGTCCGAGACGACCATGTTCGGATCGAAGGTCGCGCCGGCGGCCTGTGCCGGCGAGGCTGAGGCCTGCTGCCGGGCGAGCGCGCCGGCGTAGGGGCCTGTCGCCGCAGGGCCCGTCGCCGCCAGCGCGGGGCTGCCGAGGGCGAGGGCGGCGGCCAGCAGCGAGAGGCTCAAGAGGGCGAGCGCCCGCGGGCGGAACGCGCCGAGCGGGCGCGGGCCGCGGGCGCCGGGAGGTGCGCCGGGAGGTGCGGAGGGAGACAACACGTGCCCGACGCTACCCGACCTGCCCGGCGTCCACAACCGCGCCCGGCGCGGCCGGAGGCCGGCGCCGAACCGGTGCGGCGCCTTGGTCGGCATCGTCTTCAGGGCCTCGCCGGTCCTGTTGACTGTCTCCTCTCGGCCTTGTAGTACTCAGCACAGCAGATGGTGTCTCCGGCGCGGGGTGGCACACGGAACCGTGTCCCTGCCTGAGTCGGCGTCGCACACGCGCTCGCCATGGGGGTGGAAGGATCGGAGGAGCAATGCGGCAGCGTTCGAGAGTGGCGCTGGTCACGATCATGTTCTTGGCCTGCGTGGCGGTGCTGGCCGCGATCGGCCCGGCTTCAGCCCTTGCCGCGACGGCCGCGAGCGAACCGTCGGCCGCGAAAGCCGCAGCGGGCACGGCCGACCCCGGCCTCACGCTGAGCGCCAGCGCGCCGGTGGTCCAGTTCGGCGAGCAGCTCACGCTCGCAGGGCACCTGGCCGTTCCCGGCGCGACGCTGACGCTGAGCCGGCGCACCTCCGCCGACGTGGGCTTCGTCGGCGTCCAGACGCGGACCGCGGACGCGGCCGGCAACTCGACCTGGTCGTCGCAGCCGCAAGTGAGCGCCACCTACCGGCTCGACTACGCCGGCGATGCGATCTGGGCGCCGGCCCAAGCTGAGGTCGCCGTGGGGGTGGCGCCCGTCCTCTCCCTCGGAACCGCGTACCGGCGACCGCTGTTCGCCGGCGATCCCGTGACGTTCGAAGTGGCGCTCGCACCCGCGCACCCAGGCGCCGTGGTGGAACTGCAGCGACTCGACGGCGGCGCCTGGGTCACCTTCCAAAGCGTCACGCTGGACGGGCAGTCACGCGCCAGCGTGCGTTGGGCCGCGGATCCGGCGCTGCAGGTCTCCGTCCGCGCCTTCTTCGCCGCGGACGCCGACTACTCCGCGGCGTCGTCCGACGCGCTCAAGATGTACGTCAATCCCGCCAACGCCCACCGCGTGCCCCGCCACTTCCGCCACTACGTAGTGATCGTCATCCACGAGTACAGGCTCTACTACTACGAGCGCGGCGTCATGGTCCGCCGCTTCAATGTGGCACTCGGGCGGCCCGGCTACCGCACGCCCGTCGGCACCTTCCACATCTGGGGCAAGCGCGAGCCCGGCGGCGGGCCGCTCGGCGCCTGCGTGATGTTCTACACGCGCCGGCGCGGCCTCGCGATCCACGGCACCGACCAGCCGTACCTGCTCAACGACCCGCTCCCGCGCGACTACTCGCACGGCTGCGCGCGCATGTACAACACCCAGGCCCGCTGGCTGTACGCGCGCTGCCCGGTCGGGACCACCGTCCAGAACCTGCGGTAGTCGACGCGAGACGTCTCCTGGCGTAGCGTTCCCCCTGGAACCGACACAGGAGTCAGACGATGTCCGTTGACGACGCGACCCAAGATGTCACCTCAGCGACCAGCGACGTGTGGAGCAATCACGTCCCCGCTCCGGGAACGCCGGAGGGATTCACGGTCCGCACCACCTACCCGACGAATCCCGACGGAGCCGAGGTGATGCTCGAGCGCTGGCAGGCGGGCACCGCGGAGCCGCCTCACTACCACCCGGGCGACGATATGACGGTCGTCGTGGAGGGCGAGGTGTCGGTCCAGTTCTATCGCACGGAAGCGCACGCGCTGGTGCCCGATGGCGAGAGGATCGTGCTCGACAAGGGCGATACCGGCTACATCCGCGCCGGCCGAATCCACGATGCCAAGTACGTCGAGGCTTGCCAGCTCGTGTACGTGCACAATGGGGCGTTTGCCTTCCATCCCGCGGATGCAACGCTTGGCTGACGAGGGCCGTGTCCGGGCGGGCCGTGGACCTGGGCGGAGCCGCCCGCCGGTGGTCGCGATGATCGGGATGGCGACCCCGGACTACCTCTACGTGCTCGAGGACTATCCCAAAGCGGACTCCGTGACCCCCGCGCTCGAGCATCAGATCGTGGTGGGGGGCCTGGCCGGCCGGGCCGCGATCGCCGCGCAGAGGCTGGGCGGCGCGACCAGGCTCTTGGCGGCCTGCGGGACCGGCGTGCACGCCGAGGTCCTGAGGGCGGGGCTGGCCGCCGAGGGCGTGCAGTGCACCTGGGTCGCCTACGACCAGCCCTCGCAGCACTCGGCGGTCATCCTGGCGCTGGGCGATGCGACCCGGACGATCGTGTGGCTGCCGCAACCGATGGCCGATGCGCGCCTGATCGAGCGGCTGCCGGAGTTCCTCGACGGCGTCGACGTCGCGCTCCTTGACGCGACCGACGAAGCCCTGGCGACGGCGGCGCTCGACGAGTGTGAGAAGAGGGGCGTGACGACCGTCCTCGACACCGGGTCCGGGCGGCCGTGGACGGCGGGCTTGCTGGGCCGGGCCGACCACGTGATAGCGCCCGAGAAGTTCGTGCTCAAGGAGACGGGGCACCCGGCCGAGAGGGCAGCTCTGGAGCTCTGGGGCGGCTCCTGCCGCGCGGTGTTCGGGGTGACCCAGGGGCCGAGGGGCGGGGTGTTCGCGACGGGCAAAGAGCCCGAGCGCCTGCAGCGCTGGGACGCCGCTCCGGTCACCGCCCTGGATTCCTGCGGCGCCGGCGACACCTTCCACGGCGCCTACGCCTGGGCGGTGGCGACGGGCCTGCCGCCGGCCGAGTGCTTCGCTATCGCCGCCTGGTCCGCGGGGCTCAAGATCTCCCAGATCGGCAACCAGGGCATCCCGACGCTGGACCAGCTGGAGAGCGCACGCCGGGCAGCCTGCCCGGGCACGGGCGTGTGACCGGCGAAGGCGGCTGAAGGCGGCTGAAGGCGGCGAGATCTAAGTCCGGCGTCGTCGCGATTCAAGTCCGGTGGCGCCGCTTCCGATGGCTGTATGGTGATTCCGGGCGCCGCGGAGGGCGCCGCCAAGACGATTCCCGGGGCTCTCGGGGGGAAGTGGGGCCGCAATGCGCCGCAGATCAACGTATCTTGTCTTGTTCGTCCTCGCAGTGGTGGCCGCCTCGCTGGCAGTCGGCGTAGCACGGGCGTCCGCGCTCAGCTACACGCCTCCGGCGTACTACGCGACCGGCGGCGAGTCGATCTCAGTCGCGGCCGCCGACTTCAACGGCGACGGCGTCAAGGACCTGGCGACGGCCAACGCGTACTTCAACACGGTGAGCGTTCTCATCGGCAACGGCGACGGAACGTTCGCCGCCACGACCGATTTCGCCACAGGCTCCGTGCCCATCTCGATCGCCGCTGGCGATTTCAACGGCGACGGCAAACGGGACCTGGTGACAGCCAATGAGGAGGACTACACTGTCAGCATCCTGCTCGGCAAAGGCGACGGCGCCTTCCAGGCCCATGCCGACTATGCCACCGGCGCCTACCCCGAGTCCGTAGCAGTGGGCGATTTCAACGGCGACGGCAAGCAGGACCTGGCGACCGCCAACCGCATCACCGACACCGTCAGCGTCCTGCTCGGCAACGGCGACGGCAGCTTCGCCGCCAAGACCGACTTCGCCACCGGCCCCTACCCCGAGTCCGTAGCAGTGGGCGATTTCAACGGCGACGGCAAGCAGGACCTGGCGACCGCCAACCGCATCACCGACACCGTCAGCGTCCTGCTTGGCAACGGCGACGGCAGCTTCGCCGCCAAGACCGACTTCGCCACCGGCACCTACCCCGCGTCCGTAGCAGTGGGCGATTTCAACGGCGACGGCAGGCCGGACCTGGCGACGGCCGACTACAGGAGTGCCGCCGACACCGTCAGCATCCTGCTCAACGACGGCACGGGCGCCTTCCCGAGCCACGTGGAATACGCCACCGGGAGCGGGCCCTTCGCACTTGCGGTCGGCGACCTCGACGGCGACGGCAAGCTCGATCTCGTGGCGGCCGACGTCGGTGGCGCATTCGCGACCGATCGCTCCGGTCAAAGGCGGATCTACCGGCCGTTCGACGCCGGCGTGGGTGGCGTCAGCGTCCTGCTTGGCAACGGCAACGGCACCTTCCAGGGGAAGACCGACTACCCCGCCGGATTGGCTTCCTCGGTGGCCATCGGCGACTTCAACGGCGATAGCAAGCCGGACCTGGCGACGGCGAATCCCTACAACTACGGCGTCGCCGTCCTGCTCTACACCCAGTTGCCCAAGGGGACGATGACCATCGATGAGGGCGCCGCCGCCACAAAGGTGCGGCTCGTGCGCATCGACTCCGCGGCTTCCTACGCCGTCGCGATGCGCTTGCGCGATGCCGGCGGCACCTGGAGCGCCTGGCAGCCCTACGCAGCGCAGACCTCCTGGACCCTGCCCGCCGGAGACGGCGCCAAGAGCGTGGACGTGCAGTACCGCAACAGCGACGGCGACTCGGCGGTCGTCAGCGCCTCCATCCTGCTCGACACGGTGGGCCCGCGCACCCAAGGCGCCAAGGTCGTCGCGCATCGCAGCAAGCGCGTGACCTTCCGCATCCGCATCAAGGACGCCAAGCCCGGGAGCCCGACGACCTCGACCGACCCGGCAATGCCGGTGACGATCAAGATCCGCAACCTGCGCGGCGTGCTCCTGCGCACGATCACGGCCACGGCGCCTTTCGCGACCAACGTGCAGGTGAAGCTCACCTGGAAGAAGTGCGACCTGCGCGCGGGCCACTACACCTTCAAGGTCTGCGCTTGCGACCTCGCCGGCAACTGGTCGGCGCGGACGCAGTTCAACACACTGATCGTGAAGTAGAGCGACGGCGCCGCCGAGCGGCCGACGAAGGCACTGGCGAGGGCGGGGGCGCGAAAGCCTCCCCGCCCCCGCCCCCGCTCGCCGGTCGGCTCTGGCGGGCATGCGCCCGCCAGACGGGCGCGTCGTGACCTCGCGCCATACCTACGCGGTCGTGGGCCGCCGGCACCTTGCATCCTTGGCGCGTGTCGAATGCCGTCGACCCTCGCGCGAAGTGGGTACGCGTTCTATAGTCGCCATGAGCACCATCATCGCCGTCCGCACGACGAGGGCAGCGGGCGGCCCGGGCGACTTGAGGGGGTTCCATGAAGAAGTTCACGCTCACTCTCTGCCTCGTACTCACCGCCGTCCTGGTGCTGCCGAGCGTCGCCAGCGCCAAGACGCCGACGCTCAAAAGCCTCGCCAAGACCGTGGCCGCGCTGCAGAAGAAGGTCAGCGCGCAGGCGACCACCATCGCCGGCCAGGGCACGAAGATCACCGCGCTCTCCAGCGACCTGCAGATGGCCAAGCAGGCCATCGCTTCCCAGGCGACGACCTTGACGAGCGCCGCCCCGCTGCTCGCCATCGCGCCCTACGTGAGCCTCAACGCCGGAGCCATGAACGGCGTCGTCGGCCCCAACGTCGTCTTCAAGGGTTGCAACGTGCACGTCATGAGCAAGACCAGCGAGACCGACGCCAGCGGCACCGGGAACCTGATCGTGGGCTGGGACGACCTGCGGCCCGCGCCCCTGCCGTCGCCGTGGCGCACCGGCTCCAACAACCTGGTCGCCGGCAATGAGCAGAACTTCACGAGCCTCGGCGGCTTCGTCGCTGGTGACTGGAACTCGGTCAGCGGATGGTACTCCAGCGTCGGTGGCGGCGCCCAGAACGCCGCCGAGGGAGCGTACACAAGTGTCAGCGGCGGCTTCCAGGGGCGCGCCATCAGCTGGGGAGCGGCGATAGGCGGCGGCAGCGGAGTCAGCCTCAACTCCGGCACGAGCTACGCCTGGCAGGCCGGCACCCTGAAGTCGCCGCCGTGAGCGACGGCCCGCGTCGGTCCAGCTGCTCACGCCCGAGCAGACTCCAGCTGCCGGCTGCGACCTTTTGGCGACCGTCGCCGCCTGATCTTGGGTGGGCGTGTCTCCGGCGCGGTCGCTTCCTGATCTCGCGCCATATCTACGCTCTCGTGAGCCGCCGGCCCCGCTGGGAGAGCGCCGCGATCTGCGCGCTGAGGCGCTGCTACACTCTCGAGTGATGCCCAGCCTCCCCACGCAGAGAGACGGCTTGCCTGCCGGCGACGGCGGGGAGCGCCCGCCGGAGCCGGCCGACGGCCTCGCAAGAGCGGTCGACTACGAGGCGCGCCACGGGGCGGGAGCGGACAGGGCTCTCGTGCTCGGCGGCGGCGGCATCTTCTTCATCGCCTGGCAGGTCGGCTACCTCATGGGCCTGCGCAAGCGCGGGGTGGACCTGGCCCAGGCCCGGATCGTGGTGGGCACGTCCGCGGGCGCGCTGGTCGCGAGCATCCTCACCGCCGGCAAGCTTCCTCTCTTCTCTCGCGAGGTCGGCGTGCTGGGCAAGCTGGCGGGCATGCTCGCGCCCTCCACCGAACTGCAGCCGAGCCAGGTGCGGGCGCTGCGCCTGTTCACGGACGCGACCGAGGCGAGCGCGGAGACCGTGCGCCACATCGGCCACGCGGCGCTGGCCGCTCAGGGCGAGCCGGCGGCAAAGCTGCGCAGGAGCGTCGGCCTGGTGCTGGGCCCGGGCGGGCGCAAGTGGCCCGCGCCCTCGCTGCACATCGTCACCGTAGACGCCTACTCCGGCGAGCGCCTGGTCGTGACCGCTGCTGCCGGCGTCTCCGCTGCCAGGGCTGCGGCGGCGAGCGCCGCGGTGCCGGGGTTGTTCGGCCCGCAGACGGTCCGCGACCGCAGGTGCATGGACGGCGGCGCGAGCGGCTCGGGGACCCACTGCGACCTCGTCGCCGGCGCGGGCCGGGCGGTGATCCTCGCGCTTGCCGCCTCGGCGCCCGCGGAGAAGGCCCGGATGACGGTGCCGGCCGGCGGCTTCGAGCGAGAGGTGCGGGCCCTCGCCGCGGCAGGGACCGAGACCCTGGTGAGAGGGCCGCGCTCCGTGGACGTGGCGGCGCTGATGTCGCCGAAGTCGGTGCCGGGGGCCCTCGCCACGGCCGACGAGCAGGCCGAGAGTGACGCAGCCGCTTTCAGGGAGTTCTGGGGCTAGAGAGCCGTGTTCGGACCTACTGGGATTGGGCGTCGGCCTCGATCATCTGTCTCATGACCCTGACGGCGACGTTGATCGGCACCGCGAACCCGATCCCCTCGTTGCCGCCCGACGCTGTCGCGATCTGCTCGTTGATGCCGATGACCTGTCCTTTGGCATTGATCAGAGGACCGCCGGAGTTGCCGGGGTTGATCGCCGCGTCGGTCTGTATGCCGCCGCGGATCGTGGCGCCGTTGGGCGACTCCAGATCGCGGTGAGTGGCCGACACGACGCCAAGGGAAAGGGAAGAGTCGAGACCGAACGGGTTGCCGATGGCCACGACCGGCTCTCCGACGTTGGCCCTTGAGGAATCACCCAAGGGGATCGGCACGAGCCTCGGCGTCTGCGCAGGGTCCACCTTGATGAGGGCCACGTCGGTCGACTCGTCCGCGCTCACGACTTTGCCTTCGACCTTCGCGCCCTGCGAGCCACGGCGATTGAAGACGACGGTGACCGTGTCCACGGCTTGGCCGCTCTCGCTGACGACGTGGGCGTTGGTCAGGATGTAGCCGTCCCTGGACACCACAAAGCCGGTGCCCAGAGCCTGGCCTCCGCCAGCCTGCGCACCGTAGGCATCGTAGGTCCCCGGGAAGTCAGTCTGGATCTGCACGACGCTGCCGACGCGCTTCTGGTAGATCTCCTGTGGGGTGAGCTTCGTGGAGAGCATGGACAGTCCGACGACCAGGAGCACGGTGACAAGCGCGACGCCTGCGATGAGAGGGATGATCACGTTCGGACGCTTCCACCAGGGCGGTTTGGCGGACAGCGGGATGACGACTTCCGGGGTCTCGCCGGACGCGGCCTCGGTGGCTTCGTCCGTCGAGACGGTGGCCTCGCGCGCGGCGTCCGTCGAGACGGTGGCCTCGGGCGCGGCGTCCGCCGAGCCGGTGGCCTCGGGCGCGGCGGCTTGTCTTTCCGGCGGCGATGCAGCCGGCACCTTCTTGCGTCGCGCGGACTTCTGTTCTGCGAGCGCCCTGGCCCCGACCCAGGCTCTCGTCCCCCCGTCAGGCCAGGCGACATGCCCGAGCCGGTCGTACTCCATCACGTCGGCAGCCGCGATGAACCCGTGATCTTCGAGAGTGAACTTGCCATTCTCGAAAGTGATCCTTCTGCCGTCCCAGCCGCAGGTGGGCCCGAACGTGGCGATCAGCATGGTCCCTCCGTGGGTAGCCCCATACCAGTATCGGCCCGGGGGTTGACGGACGATAGTCTTCGCGGCAGAACGTCGGCCTGCAGGCACGGCGTCATGGAGAGGTGCCGCGCAGAGCCATCAACCACGGGTGATCCCCAGGCCCTTCGCTCCGAGGCCGGGGGTTTCAAGGTCGCGGGAGGGCCCATCCTGCTCGACCGAGGCGAAGGTGACCAGCGTCAGGCCTCGTCGTTCGTCCGAACGACCCGCGCGCAGACTCGGTCGGTCGTCGGCGTCGGCACCCCGAGCCGCTTGCCCAGGCGCAGGATCGTGCCGCCGAACAGGCCGCCCTCGTCGGGGCCGCCGGCTTCAACGTCTCGCTGGAACGAGGTCCTCGTCTCGAAGGGGAACCCGCTCGCTCTGACCATGGCGTGCGCGACGACCTGCGGGTCGAGCGCGACGCCCTCACGTTCGGCAAGGGCGACGACTTCATCCATGATCCCGCGCGCGTCGGCGAGGAGTCGCTCATCGCCGAGCACCTCTCCGAGGCTCTTGCGCGAGGCGGCGGTGACGAGCCCGAACGCCGCGATGAACACGAACTTCTCCCACACGGCTGGGCGGGCATCGTCGCACCAGCGGTACCGGACGCGGGCGCCCCCGAGCAGTGCCAGGAAGTCCTCCGGGACGTAGCCCGGATGATCGGGATCGGCGCCGACGACGATGACCCCGTCGCCGCCTCGCTGGGTGACCTCACCCGGGCCGTCGAGGTGCGTGCCGACGAAGACGCAGGCGGGAAGCACCCGGGCCTCCGGGAGATGAGCGCGGATCCGGGCGTGGATGTCCACGCCGTTCAGCAGCGGGATGAGCGCCGTGTCTGGGTGGCAGCGCTCGGCCACCTGACGCAGCGCCGCGTCCAGGTCGTAGCTCTTGACGCACAGGAGGACGATGTCGGGAGCGGGCATGTCCTGCATGTCCCCGGAGGCGGATGCCGGCGTGCAGACGAGGCGTGCTTCAGGCGTGTTCAGAACGAGGCCGGAGCTCCTGATGGCCGCGAGATGGGCACCTCGCGCTACGAAGTGCACGTGCCACGCGGGATCCGCCTGACCGGCGAGCCACCACGCGAGCCTGCCGCCGAAGTAGCCGCCCACGCCGCCTACCCCAAAGACGCAGAGCTCCTGACTCTGGCGCGTCATGGTGGCCCGCTTTGCACCGAGAAGCGCCCTAGACCCATGTGCGCTCACGATAGCCGACGTACTGCGACCCGAACTTCTCCACAAGCACGGCTCCCTCGCGACGCGCACGCAGGATCTCGACCGGCACCGCGACGGCGGCGATAGCAAGGGTCCCCAAGCCGAGCAAGGTGACGAGGACGCCCGTGGCAAGATGCCGAGCTTCAGGCCTCAAGGAGAAGGAAGCGCCGAGCTGCTGGCGCGCCGCGATCCAGAACGGGATGCAGACCAGCGCGACGGTGAGCCCGGCGTACCAGTTGCCCTCGCGCGGCGCGGTCAGGAAGACGTGGACTGTGAAGCCCAGGAAGATCGCGATATCGAGCCAGCGGACGAGCCGAGCCACCTGGACCCCCAGAGATCCTCGCGAAGACACTCCGACGCGGAGGCGCGCCCAGTCTGCGCGAGACTGCTGCCGTGCCTGTCCGGTGCCGCACAAGACCATAGCACCTACCCCGCAAAGCTGGCAGAGCAGAACGCATCCGCGCGTGTCCTGTCTGGCACTGGCTCACATCCCGGGAAGGGACGGGCGCAACGTGTTACAGGCGGGATTTCGAGGGCAATGAAACACTATTGCGGCGGACGAGTTTCCGCCGCTCAAGGCAGAATCGAAACGGCAGGTGAAGCATGACACCTACGCTACATGCAACGGACGCAACGGTAGACGTCTCGTGGATCGTCGCCCACATCGGCGACCCCGATGTTCGGTTTGGGGAGGTCGACGTAAGCGGGGCAGCCTACGAGCAGGGCCACATCCCGGGAGCTATCCTCTGGGACGCCTACGGCGATCTGCGCGACTCGGACTATCGGCCCGTGCCGCCGCCGGTGCTGCAGCGGTTGTTCTCCCGCTCCGGCATCACGCCCGAGACAACCGTCGTCTTCTACGGGTATGCCGCCCCGCTCGGTTTCTGGCTCATGAAGGCCCACGGCCACGAAGATGTGCGGATGCTGATGGGGCCGCGCGACCAGTGGGCTGAGGCGGGCGAGAGATGGACCACTGAGGTGCCTCGGCTTGAGGCGAGTTCGCACCCGCTGCCGAGGGAAGACGCAGCCGCTTTTGCGTCCCGGGAGGCGGTCGAGGCTGCGATCGGCAAACCTGACCAGCTGATCCTCGATGTGCGCTCAGAGCCTGAGTACACGGGTGAGCGCTTCTGGCCTTCGGGGGCTACCGCGGATGCCGGGCGCCCCGGTCGCGTGCCAGGCGCCGTCAACGTCCCGATCGACCTGCTGCGTGCAGAGAGCGGGGCTCCGAGGAGCGTTGAGGACTTGCGACGTGCGTTCGACGCCGCGGGCGTCACCAGGGACAAGGCCGTGATCACCTACTGCACCATCGGCAACCGAGCCAGTGAGGCCTGGTTCGCCCTCAAGTACCAGTTGGGCTATCCGAGCGTCCGCGTCTACTACGACTCGTGGGCGGTGTGGGGCAAGCTGCAGGACGCCCCGATCGAAGCCTGAGCTCGTCAGGTCTGGCGACGCCAAGAGATCGACGTGTCGACCTACGTCCTGGCGCATGGCGCGTGGCATGGCGCACAGTGTCTATACGCCCACGCTGACCGGCCTTGGCGAGCGGTCGCATCTCGCCTCGCCAGACATAGGCCTGGAGACTCACGTCCAGGACGTCAGCCAGGTGCTTGAATATGAAGAGCTCGCCGATGTGATCCTCGTCGGCCACAGTTACGCCGGGATGGTCGTCACGGCAGTGGCGGACCAGGTTCCGCAAAGGCTCTCTTGGTCGGTGTACCTGGACGCCGTCGTCCCGCGCGGCGGGCAGTCTCTGTTCGACTGTGCCGGGCCGGAGTTCCGCAGGCGGATCGAGGAGCAAGTGAGAACTCCAGGGGATGGCTGGCTGATCCCTGCGGCGAGCGCACAGACCCTCGACCTGATCCGGGACGAAGACATCGAGTGGACCGCGCCCAGACTCGGCCCGCATCCGTAGCGGACGTTCTGCGATACCGTCGAGCTGCGACTACCCCCGCAACCGCGATGGTCCCGCGTACCTATGTCAACTGCATCGCGGGCAGAGCACGGGGTGGTCCGCGAAGCGCACAGGCCGACGGCATCGACGACTACCGGGAGCTGGCCACCGGGCACGACGCGATGATCACGCTCCCGGAGGAACTCGCGCAGCTTCTCCTTGGTCTACCGTAGGTTTGGGTCAGCCCCGCCTGGAGTGGGAGTAGGTCCGGAGCGACCGCTCTTGAGCTTACGCCAGCCGCCTGCCCTGTTGTTGGCGACGATCTGCTTGAACATGGCGACTAGTGCAGGGGCGTTGAGCCGCTCGCCCTGCCGGATCGCCACGGTCCGGGCCGTCGTGTTGCCGTGCCCTCCGGTGATGATGTGCTCCGGGTCCGGGACGATGGCGCCGTCGTAGAGGAAGACGTTGACATGGTCCTTCGCCGCCTGCAGCGCGCAGACGTTGCCCTTGAGGACAAAGTATGGGCGGTCCCTGAACTTGATCGTCTCGACCACCTCCGGGTCCGCGGCGTGGACCAGATCACGGACGTCGCGGCAGATCGCCTGCTGCCACTGCGGCAGGGCCTCGATGCAGCTGTCCACTCGCGGGTCGGTCCCGTAGGTCATGACGGATACTCAGCCTCAGGTCTCCGGGCGGTCTGGCCATATGTTCCCGCTGCCCGAGGAGTCATGCCGGTCGTGCCTCGTCAGCGGGATCGTTCCCTCATCTCGCGCCATACTTGCACTCTCGTCGGCCGCCAGCTCAGCTGGGAGAGCGCCTCCCTCGCACAGCGTACGCAGACGACGGTTATCCCCTCAAGATGCAAGCGACGAAGCAACGCACTGCAAGGTCGACCGCAACCCACTCTGCAACCCACGAAGTGGATTCGGGCCTTGGTCGCTCCGGTCCCATCGGTCGCTGCCCGTCGGGCCGACATTCTCACCCGTCGGACCATCGGATCTGCCTTGTCCTCTGGGGATAGTGGGTGCTGCGCCCGCCGAGGGACTTGACCGGGATGGCCGGCAGCCGCATGTACCAGAGTGGCAGTATGGACGCACGCGAACGGACCTGCGGGGGCACCAGCTCTGCGTCAGCCGGAGTTCAGTGCTTCTGCTTGATGACCAGAGTGGCCGAACCGATCTTCGTCGCGTTGTGGCCGACCACGTCGGTCGCCAGGACGCGGTAGGTGAAGCGGCCCTTCGTGATGCGCAGGATCTTGGCGAGGTAGGTCGAGGTCACGTTGGTCTGCCTTGCGCCGACGAAGACCGTCCTCACGACCTCGGTACCCTTCTTGATCAGGATCGTCACGACGGCATGGCTGCAGCTCGGCAGCGGGTCGTTGACGCGGAACTTGAAGTTGATCGTCGTCCACTGGATTCTCTGGCCGACGGCTGCGAAGGCCTTGGTGGTCGGAGGTCGCGTGCCAGGTCCGCGGCCGTGAGCGTCTCATCCGAGGTGCGCAGCAGCCACTTGCCGTCGAGGCGCGCAGGAGGCGGGCAAGGCCGGGCCTCGTGCGCAGCGTGCCGACGAGCTCGTCGCGCCGGCGCTGCCGTCAGGAGTCGGAGCCCGCGATCTGCTCCTCGAGGTAGCGGACGAGGTTCTCGCGGACGCGCACGTCGCGCGCCGCCGCTTCGGGGTTGTGCACGAACATGCCGCCGGAACCGCTGCAGGGGTCGCAGACGCGGCCCTTGAACGGTTCTAGCATCTCGACCAGCAGCCTGACCACGCAGCGCGCCGTGTAGAACTCACCGCCGCCCTTGCCCTCGGCGCCGGCGAAGCGCCCGAGGAAGTACTCGTAGACGCGCCCGGGGATGTCCTTGGAGCGGCTTTCGGCTTCGCCCATCGTGATGGTGCCGATGAGGTCAATGGGCTCGCCGAGCTGCGTCTTGTCGATGGTCGGGCGGGCGTAGTCTTTGCTCGGCGCGCCCTTGAGCTGCGGGTTCTCGCGCTCGATGGCCACCATGGCGTCGTCGATGAGCTTGCCGATCTCGGGCTGACGCGGGTTCGCCCGCAGGTGCTCCCAGCGCACCTCGCGCGGCACCCAGAAGACGTTCTCGGCGAGGTGGGATGGCGCCGCCATGGCCGGCTGCGCCGCAGCCTCAAGTCTTCGCCCCGGCCGGTCGATAGACGAAGAGACCGAGGGGAGGCCTGTGCGGCGAACCACACCAAGCTGGACGCGACGCTGCATCTGCGTCATCGCGCTGGGCGCAGCCGTCCTCGCGGCCGCCGCCTCGAGCGCGTCGGCCGGCCCCGCCGCCGGCCGCGCGGCACACTCGCCCACCTCCTTCTGGGTGGCGCCGGGTGGAAGCGATGCCTGGCCCGGCACGGCGGGCAAGCCTTTCGCCACCCTGCAGCGGGCGCGCGACGCGGTGCGCGCCCTGCCCGCCGGCGTGCGCCACTCTCATGACATCACCGTCTTCGTGCGCGGCGGGCAATACAGGCTCAGCCGTCCCCTCGTCCTCGAACCGCAGGATTCGGGCCGCGGCGGCCACGAGGTGGTCTACCGCGCCGCGCCCGGCGCGCATCCCGTGCTCAGTGCCTCGATGAAGGTACCCAACGGCGCCTGGTCGCCCTGGCGGGACGGCGTCTGGCGCGCGCAGGTCGGGCAGGTCGAGTCCCGGCAGTTCTACGTGGACGGCGTCCGCGCCACGCGTGCGAGGACGACCGCCTGGCCTGCCGGCTTTCGCCCCGAGTGGAACGGGGGAGGCGCCGGCAGCGGCATCGCCTTCATTCCCGCCATCGCGCAGGGTCTGACTCCCCCGGCGTGGGGCGACCCGGCCACCTGGACCAACGTCGACCGCATCGAGGCCGTGCTCCAGACCCAGTGGAAGATGATGAGCGTCCCCGTCGCCTCCGTCTCCCCGTCCTCCGGATCGACGCCCGGCCTGATCACGATGCAGCAACCCGCCTGGAAGAACGCCAACGTCTTCCTCGACGCCACCACGAACCAGCCGGGCATCTGGAGCTTCTGGCAGGTCACGTGGTTCGAGAACGCCCTGCAGTTCCTCGACCAGCCCGGCGAGTGGTACCTGGACCAGGACGCGGGCTATCTCTACTACATCCCGCGGCCCGGCGAGGACCTGCTCCACACCGCGGACGCGGAACTACCGCTCGGCCAGACCCTCGTAGCCGGTCGGGGCAGGCAAGGCCACCCCGTGACTGACCTGCGCTTCGAGGGTCTGGACTTCGCCTACGCCACGTGGCTGCAGCCGAGCGGACCCAACGGCTACGTGTCGGACCAGAGCGGCTTCCACCTCGTCGGCGAGGGCTACCAGCCGAACATCATCGGCCACGTGCAAGGAGACGTGCGGACACCCGGCAACGTCAGCTTCAGCTACGGGCGCCGCATCACGTTCCGCGGCAACGTCTTCGAGCACCTCGGCGCCGCCGCCCTGGACCTGGTGACCGGTTGCCAGGACTGTGTCGTCGAGGACAATCTCTTCACCGACGTCTCGTCCGCCGCTGTGCAGCTCGGAGGCATCTCGCCGGTCGAGGCCCACCCGACCCGTGCCGACCAGGTCACCCGTGGCAACGTCGTCCGTGACAACCTCATCAGCACGGTTGGCGTGGAGTTCGTCGATGCGGCCGGCATCTACGTGGGCTTCACGCGACACTCGCTGATCACCGGCAACACCATCGTCAACGTCCCGTGGTCCGGCATCGCGGTGGGCTGGGGGTGGGGCCTGCTGGATCCCAGCGGCTACCCCGGGATACCGGGCGCGACCGAAGCGATGTGGGGGACCTTCAGCCAGCCCACGCCCAACCGCGACTGCGTGATCCGCGACAACCGGATCGACCGGTTCCTCCAGGTGCTGTGGGATGGCGGCGCCGTCTACACCACCGGTCAGCAGGGCACCTCGGCCAAGGATGGACTGGTGATCGAGGGCAACGTGGCCTCGGGCAAGGGGATCATCGCGCGAGCTGACGGCTCGCTCGGGATCTCCGGCGGCAACACCTTCTACACCGACGGCGGCAGCCGCTACATCACGCTGCGCGGCAACGTGTCCTTCGACGACCCCGTCGGCACCATATACCTTGGACCGCCACCCAAGGCGAACGACCCCTTGCCTTACCCGAGCCTGCCGAGCGCGGGCAACTTGATGCCATACGGGAGCGACCTGGGCGGTTGCCGGACCTACGGCGACATCCGCTTCGTCGGCAACACCTGGCTCCAGGACCCGTTCCTCGAGAACGTGGGCCTGTACAACGCGCTGTACAAGGCCGCGTTGGGCTTCGCTGCGTACTCGGACCAAGGGTTCTTCGACATCGGTCAGTACACCGACGCCGAGGGCGTCTCGCACCCGACGAACCTCACTTACGTGGGCAACCGCATCATGCCGGGCTCTGCCTCCTATCTGACGCAGAGCCTCTCCCGGAGGCTCATCGCCGCCGGCGTCCAGGGCCGCCCGGCGACCATCCCCGCAGCGCTCTGGACCACCGCCGCCCGGGGGCTGTGAGCGGCCGGGCGGGGCCCGGCTGAGCTCAGCCCTTCGGCGCCCAGTAGCAGCGCTTCGGCGACTCGATGCGGCCGTCCTTCTTGAGCTCGGCCATCGCCTTGTCCACGGCCTTGCGGTCCATGCCGGACCGCTCCGCGACCGCGCCGGCGTTGAGCGGCTCACCCGCCTCCGCCATGACCTCGAGCACCTTGTCCGCATCTGCACTCATGCCGTCCCTCCCGTCAGTCCCGGTGCCGGCCGACGGCCGGCTTCACTTCTGCTGGCTCCGCACCATCCCGTACTCGATCGTCTGGAACGGGCAATGGAGTCGCGGCTCACGGGGTCGAGGTCGACCACGTGAACGTCTGGCAGGCGGCCGCCAATCTGCAGCGCCGGCACCGGCTCGGGCTTCCCTGGGGTCCCGTGAACCGCGCGCACTGGTGCTACGTCTATGGGTAGGTAGCAGCGAGAGCGGGAGCGACGCCAGTCTTGCTCCCCCGGCGTTCAGGAGGCAGGGACGATGCGGAACTGGAAGATCCTCGCGGTGCCGGTGTTGCTCGCCGTCGGCTCGGTGCTCGTGCTCGGGGGCTGCGGGACGGCCTCCTCCGGCAGCGGGTCCGCCACCGGCACGATCACTGCGATCGGCGCCGGCACCGGCAGCGCTGCGCCCGACACGGCGCAGGTCTCTCTGGGCGTGACGTTCACGGCCAAGGACCGCACGGCCGCGCAAGACGGCGCCTCAAAGAAGGCTGCCGCGATCATCGTCGCGGTCAAGGCGGCCGGCCTCGACGCCAAGGACATCCAGACCGGTCAGATCTCGCTCAATCAGGTGTTCGACACGACCGGCCAAACGGTGACCGGCTATTCGGCAACCCAGAGCATCGACGTCACGACGAAGCTGATCGACAAGGTCGGCGCGATAGTCGCGGCGGCGACCGGCGCTGGCGCCACTAACGTCTCCGGACCTCAGTTCTCGCTCGCGGACGCGAACGCGGCGCGCATCGACGCCATCGACAAGGCGATGGCGGATGCCAAGGCGCGCGCGACGGCCATGGCGAACGCGGCCGGTCGGAAGCTCGGTCCCGTCATCAGCGTGAAGGAAGTGGACGCGAACCAGTTCGCCCCACTCGCGGCCGCGTCCGGGTCTGCCAAAGGACCCGGAGCGGTGCCGCCGGTGCAGCCGGGCCTGGTCGAGGCGACGACGCAGCTGACGGTGGTCTACAGGCTCGAATAAGGTCCAGACCCGGACGGGCTTCACGCTCAGGATCCGCCTCGCGCATGCTTGTCAGCGTGCGCGAGTCGCTGGCGCCCGATATGGCGCGGAGGCGACCAAAGCGACGAACGAGACGAAGGCCGATCTCACGTCCCCTGCGTCCGCATGGTCTTCAAGGTCTTCCCGGAGCCGCCCAACGTTTGCAACCAGCGCTGCAACCCGCCGGGTCCCGGCGGGTTCGGTCCGTGATCTCGCGCTATACTTACGCTCTCGTGGGCCGCTAGCTCAGCTGGGAGAGCGCCTCCCTTGCACGGAGGAGGTCAGCGGTTCGATCCCGCTGCGGTCCACCACCTCGTTTACGCTCAGGAACAGGGGTTTCGCGCGCCTCGAGACTTGTTTGGAACCCCGCGAAACGGCCTTCGGCAAACGCTCGGCTAACGCATCCAGCGTCACTCTCAGGGACTCCCCGTCACCCGCCGGCGCTAAGTGGTGCTCGCGGGTGGGCAGCTTCGAATGGCGGGAAGGTCTTCCTCGCTCGCCCGTGGTCTCCGACGGTGAAGATGACCCCGACCATCTCCGAGGGCGCGATGGAGTTGGAGTTGACCCGCTTTCGTGGACACCTGAGCATTGGGGGCGTTCGCCCTCAAGATGGGAGTCCACATGCCAAGAACGCGACCGCCCTACCCACCCGAGTTCCGGCTTGAGGCGGTGCGCCTGGCGCGCACTTCCGGCCAGTCGATCAACCGCACCGCGCAGGACCTCGGCGTCTGCCACGAGACCCTGCGCCACTGGGTCCGCCAGGCCGAGGTCGACTCAGGTGAGGCCGAAGGCCTGACCAGCGAGGAGCGCGAGGAGCTGCGCCGCCTGCGCAAGGAGAACCGCGTCCTGCGCGAAGAGCGCGAGATCCTCAAGAAGGCTGCGGCTTTCTTCGCGCGGGAGACCGATCAGCGGCCATGAAGTACCGCCTGATCGATGCGGAGAAGCCACACCACGCCGTCTCCCGGCTCGCCCGCGCGCTCGGTGTGTCGCGCTCGGGCTACCACGCCTGGAGGCGCCGCAAGCCCTCGGCGCACTCCCTCGCCGACGCCGCCCTCAGGGAACGCATCGAGGCGATCCACGAGAGCTCACGCGGCGTCTACGGCGCTCCGCGCGTGCATGCCGAGCTCGCCCTCGGGCATGGCGTGCACGTCGGCCGCAAGCGCGTCGCGCGGCTGATGCGCGAGGCGAACCTCGCCGGCGCCTCGCGCTGCCGCAGGCGGCGCACCGCGCCGCGTGGCAAGCCGGCGCCGGCGGCGCCCGACCGCGTCAGGCGGGTCTTCACGGCCACGGCCCCTGATGAGCTCTGGGTCGCCGACATCACCTACGTGCCGACCTGGGAGAGCTGGCTCTTCCTCGCCGTCGTGATCGACGCCTTCAGCCGCAGGTGCGTGGGCTGGTCGATGCGCAGCGACCTGCAGGCCGATCTGGTCGTCGACGCGCTCGGCATGGCCGTGACCAGGCGGCGTCCCGAACCCGGCGTCGTGCACCACTCCGACCGTGGCAGCCAGTATGCGAGCCTCGCCTTCGGCGCCACGCTGCGCGAGAGCGGCGTGCTGGCCAGCATGGGCAGCCGCGGCGACGCTTACGACAACGCCGCCGCCGAGAGCTTCATGGCGACGATCAAGAAGGAGCTCATCTACCGCCGGACCTTCAAGAGCAGAAACGCCGCAAGGCTGGCGATCTTCGACTACATCGAGTGCTTCTACAACCCGGTACGGCGGCACTCGACACTGGGCAACATCAGCCCGGCAGACTACGAACTGGCCGCCGCTTCGGCGGCCTCATGAGGGGCTAGCATTGCTAGCCGAGAACTGTCTGCGAAGACGGGGCAACTCCAACTCCACAGGAGCGCACTCAGTGACACCATATGGTCTCTGTCAGCACGTTAGTTGATGCGCTTGCACGGAGGAGGTCAGCGGTTCGATCCCGCTGCGGTCCACCACCCATTTGCAGGGAAATCGTCCCTCCGCCCCCTCCGCCCTGGCCGCCGACTGCAATCATTCTGCAACCCAAATGCGTGCATTTGGATGTCATGAAATGGGACGCGATGGGGGTCTTTGCGCCTGCACTGGCTGTCCATGACGGGGCACGGAGCGGGTGCAAGGGTCTTCAGGGGGGCGCGGGGAAACTCGCGCCCTACAGAAGTAGGAGGTCATGAAGCGTGGTCGCGACCGAGGGTGACATGAACGAGCGCGGCCGCCAAGAGTGCTTCCCAGATAGGGCAGAGGCCCCCGCCTCGAATGTACGCCCCCAAGGTCGTCACTATCACAACGCTCTCCCTACTCAGCCATGGTTGCTAGCGTCCGATTGGCCTCCTGCACATTCGCGCACAGCCGCGCACGGCCGTGTGCGGGCACCTCGGGCTCGACCGCTACGCCCCGAGGTCCCGGGCCGCGGACTTGCACCTATGGAGTCCCGGTTGGCTGCAGCTGCGCGGGGAGGAGGTTCAGCTGCTGAGCCAGAAAGGCGGCGAGGAGCTCGAGAACACGAGGCAGCGCCGCGTCGTCGTATCCGAGGACGCAGCGATACGAGAGGCTCTCTGCCAGGCAGACGTACATCTGACAGACCTCGTTCAGAGGCGCCGCCGGTTGGAAGACGCCGATATCTGTGCCGCGCTGCAGCACCTCCAGGACAGCGCTCTTCCAGCGAGCAGACATCGTCTGACACTCCGGCAGGTATCGGACATCAATCCGGACAAGATTCCAGAAGTCGAGCCAGAGCATGAACTCGTCCTTGAGTCCTTCGTCAGCCGGTACGGACAGACGAAGAATGTGGCGCAGTTGCGTCAGAGGGTCGAGGGTGTCGTCGCGGAACGGCTCCAGGCTCGATTGTAGTTGTTCGCCGGCCCACATCAATGCCGACAAGAGCACCTCGTCCTTGCTTCTGAAGTAGTAGTGGACAATCGCGCTCGAGACGTCGGCCTCAGCGGCGATGTCGGCAATACGGGTGCGAGCCAAGCCGCGTTTGGCCAGCGCCCGACAGGCAGCCGCTCTAATGCGGTCGACTGTGTGATCGCCGTCGCCCACACTCGGGCGCGCGGTGGGAGCCGCGTGTGACTCGGCATGCCACGTAGCTGCTATCGACGCAATGAGGGCCTCATCAGAGCCACCGCGGACTGCCGCTTCCTGGACGCGACGTGCTATGCGCCATGCTGCCTTGTAATCGATGCCCAGCCGCACGGCCAGTTCCCGGCGAGATGGCGGCTCATCCGTGCCCGCAAGCAGAGCGATCGCCTCGAACCAGGTGGCCAACGGGGTGCTCGAGCCGGCGAACAATGTGCCGGCCGTGGGCCGAATCTGGGTCCCGCAGCGGTCGCAAGTGTAGGCAGGCCTCGATTTCAGACGGTGGAACCGGGTCAATGATCCGCAGGAGCGGCATGTCGCCCTCGATCCATCAGGGGCGTACAGGGACTTCCACAGCCATGTGAGCTGTGGCTGTTCGTCTGGCGCGTCTTTGCTCACGCAGGCTTCCTTCTCCGCATTCTAGGCTGGCGATATCCGCATGTACGTGTTCAGAAGTCACTCTACTACAAGCTTGACAGATTGCAAATGGCCATTATGATGATTGGCGAGTCAGTCAATAGTTCCTGAAGCAGCAGAAATTCTGAGGGGAGACTCGTGGTCATTGCGGGGGACCAATCCGCCATCAAGACCATCGTCTGGGGCGAGACGGAGTGCGCGGCGGTCCATGACGCCTCGTTGCAGCTGCTCGAGGGAACAGGAATCAGTCTCCGGCATGAAGATGCTCTTGAGCGGCTTCGAGGCGCTGGCGCTGCGGTGGAGGGCACCCGCGTTCGCATCCCACGGGGACTCGTCGGCGAGGCCCTAGCGTCGGCACCGCGCGAGTTCTTTCTCGACTCGCGAAGCAGCGGGCTCGGGCTGCACCTACGACAGGGCGAGACGTACTTCGGGACCGGCCCCGACTGTCTCTACGTCCGTGACCTAGCGACCCACGAACGCCGTCTCGCGGAGTTGCGGGACGTGGAGCAGATGGCGGCGTTCGCCGACAGACTGCCCCAACTTGACTTCGTCATGTCGATCGTCCTGCCCGCAGATGTGGACAACCGCTACGACGACCTCTCCCAATTCGCGGCTATGCTCCGCGGCACGGGCAAGCCTCTGGTCGTCTCCAATCCGCAGGCGGGCGATTCGCTGCCGGCCATGCAGGAACTCGCCGGTGTCTGCGGGTCTGCAACGAGCTTCGCCTGCCTCGTGATGCCCTCCCCGCCACTGCAATACGATCACGACGCCTTGGACAAGATCATGGTCTGCGCCATGCGAGGCATCCCCGTTGTGGTTGCGCCGGCCCCCTCTGCAGGCACGACTGCGCCGGCGTCGATCGCCGCGACTGTCGCTGTGGGCACGGCCGAGGCGCTCGCAGGGCTCGTCGTGCACCAGCTCTCGTGCCCCGGCGCACCGTTCATCTTTGGCGTGGGCGCAGCGCGAACGCACATGCGCAGCGCCGTCGATGCCTACTTCCTGCCCGAGCACTTCCTCGGTAACCAGGCCGCTTGCGACCTTGTGCGCACCTACGGCTTGCCGTCGTGGGGCTACGCGGGCATCTCGGACGCCAGTTCGCTCGACGGGCAGTGGACGGCGGAGGCGGCCGTGACGACGGTCCTCGGGGCGATGTCGCGCGCCACCCTGCTTCACGACGTCGGGTATCTGGAATCGGGTATGCAGGGTTCCTATGAGTCCTTGCTGTTCGGCAACGAGATGGTCGGGTACGCGCGGGCGCTGCTGCGTCCGGTCCCGGTCGATGAGCATGCCCTAGCGCTCGACGAGATCGTTGCTGCCGGACCCGGTGGCAACCACCTGGCGTCGAAGTACACGCGCCGGCACTACCGAGAGTCATGGGACTCTGACCTCTTCGACTTCACGGTATTCGACCGCTGGCGCGCGGCCGGAGAGCGAACCTTGCTCGAGCGACTGCAAGAGCGCGTTGCGGACATCAGGTCGTCACCGCGCAGTCACACACTCGCTGAGCAGGTCGAGACTGAGCTCGCGACCCGGCTGGACGAGCTCCGCGTTCGGCTCGAGGCGACGCGACGCAAAGAGTACGCATGAACGCGGATCCTGTGGCGCAAGCCGTCGACGCAGCAATGTGCACACCGCGAGCCGAGCGGCAAGTTCTCGGAGTGGCCTGCCACACGCGACGATGGCCGCCGGGTGTTTGGCAGCACGGCACGCCACCGTGTCGCCGGCTCAGGCTCGCAGCAAGCTCGAGAGGCTGGCGACCTTGGGGCGATCACGAGGCCGGTCATGGCTACAGCTGACATCTCGCTCCGCGGCCGCAGAGCCGGGACTGCCGCGCGCTTCGTTGCCAACCTCACGTGGGCGGACCTTCCGCCGGACGTGGTAGCCAAGGCGAAGCTATGCTTTGTAGACACCATGGCCGCGATGATCGCAGGACGGGTCACGGCGTCTTCGGCAATCGCGGCCAGTCTCGCGTCGGCGTGGTGGCCCTCCGGCGAGGCTCACCTGATCACTGACGGCGGCCGCGTTGCGGCCGTGGGTGCCGCCTTCGCGAATGCAGTTGCCGCGAACGCCGTCGATGTCGACGATTGCGGCATCTACACCTGGGGCCATCCCGGCGCCCAAGTCGTCCCGACCGCACTGGCGCTCGCCGAAGAAGCGCACCTTGACGGCCGCGGCCTGCTGACAGCCATCGTCGTCGGATACGAGGTCGCCTTCCGCGCCGGCCGCTGCATGAACTACGAGCTGACCAAGGTCGCCTCGGCGGAACGTCGCCCTCGTGCCTGTGGCTCGTGGGGATCGCTCGCATGTGCAGCCATCGCTTGCAACGTCCTCGGTCTCGATGCCGATACCGCGAGCCAGGCTCTGGGCATCGCCGAATACCATTCGCCAGATCTGCCCATGATGCGCGATATCGACTCTCCTACCATGGTGAAGCACGGCGTCGGAGTGGGCGCGCTAACCGGGCTGATGGCTGCCGACCTAGCGTCGAGGGGCTTCACCGGAATCGTCTCCAGCGTGGAGTTCCAAGACTTTGCTGGGTTCGTGGATGACTTGGGTGACACCTATCTCCTTCCCAACGGAATCACGTGGAAGCGCTTCTCGTCCTGCGCCTGGACGCATCCAGCCCTACTCGCGGTCGACGCGCTCGTCGCACGCCACGGCTTCTCGCATGGCAGCATCGAGCACATCCTGATCGAGACGTATCCCGATGCTGTGAGCCTCGGTACGCGACTGCCAAGCACGACTGAAGAGGCGCAGTTCAATCTCGCGTGGCCCGTTGCGGCTTTTCTCGTTGACGGCGAGGTGGGACCAACGCAGATCCTTGAGGAGCGACTGGCGTCGCCGACTATCCGGTCTCTGAGCCAGCGAATCGAGGTCCGTGTGTCGGAGGAGCTCAGCCGCCTCTACTATCTTTCGGAAGCCAACGACCCGATGGGCAAGGACGCCGCGATCGTCAGCGTTACCTTGTCCGATGGCAGGGTTCTGTCATCGGGGCTGGTCGAGAACGTTCTCTATCCAGAGCAGCCGTGGGGTACTGACGAGATTGAGGCCAAGTTCGTTTGGCTGACGGCGCCCCACATGCAGCGCGAAGCATCCAATCGCGTTGCGGCACTCATCGCAAACGTCGATGGGGCCAAGGATGTGGGGCTGCTCATGGATGAGATCACTGCGGCGCTCACGCCGCTTCAGCAATCGAGAAGGGGGAAGTCATGAGGTTCAGACGTACGTCCATCGTGGCCGCGCTGCTGACGACAGTCGCGGTGCTGTGCATCACGGTCGCGGCTTGTGGCTCGAGCTCGACTTCGAGCACGACCACCAGCGCGAGTCCCAGAGCCAGCGGCTTCGACGTCGCCAACGTCAAGGCAGATTCGGCCCTCAACGCCATGCTGCCCGCGGCCATCAAGTCGGCCGGCACCATCCACGTCGCCACCAGCATCCCCTATCCACCTTGGGAGATGTACACCGCGGTCGGCAGCAAGCAGGCGACCGGCCTCGACTACGACCTCTCCCAGGCGATCGCCGCTAGACTGGGCGTCAAAGCGAACTTTGACCAGACCGCGTTCGATGCCATCATGCCGGCCCTTCTCTCCCATAAGGAAGACATGGTCATGGCGGGCATGTGGGACACTCAGCAGCGTCAGAAGGTGCTTGACTTCGTCGACTATGCGACGGACGGCTATGGCATTGCGGTGGTGACGGGGAATCCCGCCCACATCCAAACGGTTGCCGACCTCCCCGGCAAGACCCTCGCCTACGAGAGCGGTGACGCGGAGGCAGGCCAGTTGCACGCGCTGCAGGCCAAGTTCAAGGCCGAGGGTAAGCCCACGCTCACCATCCAAGCCTTCCCGACTACCAGCGACGCTCTGCTCGCCGTGAGCGCCGGCAAGGCTCAGGCAATGATCACTGGTTTGTCTGTGACCGCCTACATGGTCAAAACGTCCGGAGGCGGCAATACCTTCGCGCTCGTCCACGGGCCTTCCTGGGACGCCGCCTTTGGCACCGGCATCGCCGGCATCGGCGTATTGAAGACCGACCGGCCGCTGGTCGACACCGTGCAGAAGGCTTTCCAGTCGCTGATCACCGATGGCACCTACAAGAGCATTCTCGACAAGTATGGCTTGGGGTCACTGGCGGTCACCTCAGCCATGGTCAACCAAGGCAAGTAGGCTGGTCATGAGTACCTCCGTGGACGCCACTGCCCAGCCGCTGCCGACTGCCTTCGGCGGTCAGGAATCGCCCGACGCCGAAGAGTCCCTGGCAATCGATGCGATACCGCTGCGTCACTGGGGCCGGTGGATTAGCGCCGCGATCATCATCTTCCTTCTCTTGGCCCTGCTGTGGTCGCTGTGGCACAACCCGAGGGTCGACATCAGGTATGTCGGTCAGACCCTGCTTCAACCGTTTGTGCTTCGCGGCGTAGTCGTCACCATCGAGCTGACTATCATTGCCATGGTGATCGGCGTTGTGGGGGGCGTCGTGCTGGCGGTCATGAGGCTGTCCCAAAACCCCGTGCTCAAGGCTGCCGCCTGGGGCTACATCTGGTTCTTTCGCGGCACGCCAATCCTGGTGCAGATCCTCTTCTGGGGCTTCTTCGGCGCGCTCTACCCAACTATCTTCCTGGGAATCCCCTTCACCGGAATCGTGTTCGGATCGGCCGCTACGGGAAGGCTCTACGGCGCGTTCGTTGCAGCCATCCTGGCTCTCGGCCTGAATGAGGCGGCCTATGCGGCCGAGTTGGTACGCGCCGGCATCATCTCGGTCGACAGGGGCCAGTATGAGGCCGCGCATTCGCTGGGCATGTCCGGCGGACTCACCATGCGACTCGTCGTGTTGCCCCAGGCAATGCGCGTCATCATCCCGCCGATGGGCAACGAGACCATCTCGATGATCAAGATGACGTCGCTTGTCTCGGTGATCTCGGGCACTGACTTGATGACTAACATCCAGCAGGCGTACGCGCAGAACTTCAAGACGATCCCGCTGCTCCTCGTAGCCTGCATCTGGTATCTGTTCCTTACCTCGATCATGAGCGTCGGCCAGTACTATCTCGAGCGCCACTTCGGACGCGGATTCGGGCAGAAGGAGGCCGAGGCGGCGGAGAAGCGTGCCGAGCGCCGAGTGATCAAGCGTGCACAGGTGCACAATGCCTAGCTCGAACGCGAACCTTGTGTCCTCGCAGGCATCCGGCTTGGAACCCGACAGGCCGATGGTCGAGGTCAAGAAGGTCTGGAAGTCGTTTGGCAAACTCAGGGTACTCAAGGGCGTCGACCTCGCCGTGTACCCGCAGAAGACCTACGTCTTGCTCGGACCGAGCGGCGGCGGCAAGTCGACTCTCCTGCGCTGCATCAACCACTTGGAGCGAATCGACCATGGCCGCATCTACGTCGACGGCGACCTCATGGGCTACCGTGAGCGCGGCGGCAAACTGCACGAGATGAGGGTCAAGGACGTGGCCAAGCAGCGCGCCAGGATTGGCATGGTCTTTCAACGCTTCAACCTCTTTCCTCACATGACTGCGCTGCAGAATGTGATGGCCGCCCCGAAACACGTTCACCACGACAGCAAACACGCGGCGGAACAAGAGGGCGAGCGCCTGCTGGCCCAGGTGGGTCTGGCAAATCAAGTGGAGTACTACCCGGCTCAGCTTTCCGGTGGTCAGCAGCAACGCGTCGCAATTGCTCGTGCACTTGCCATGCACCCCAAGCTGATGCTGTTTGACGAGCCCACATCGGCACTCGATCCCGAACTGGTCGGCGAGGTCTTGGACGTCATGAAGAACCTCGCGCTTGATGGCATGACGATGATCGTCGTCACGCACGAGATTGGTTTTGCCAAGGAGGTCGCTGACGGCGTGGCACTTCTCGACGGTGGAGTCGTCGTTGAGTCGGGGCCACCGAACCAATGCCTGGTCAACCCCAAGGAGGAGCGCACAAAACTCTTCTTGTCCAAGGTCCTGGCCTGACGCAGACGGAGAAGCGGCGGCCACCAAGCGGACCTAGGGGGAGAGCGAGTCTGCCAGCCGCCAGCTCCGACGCGTCCGCGGCCGCCAAGTCCTGAACCGCGAAGCTCATCTTTGAGAAGGAGTCCCTCCTTGACCAGCGAGACCTACCTGACGGTGTGGAACGAGAACGATTGCCGCCGCCTGCACGGCGCTACCCTGGACCTTCTGGCCGACACCGGAGTGGATGTCATGTACGGCCCGGCACGCGAGCTGTTCCGAGCAGCTGGCGCGTCGGTGGATGGTCGCAGGGTGCGGATACCGGCGCGCCTCGTCGACGCCGCCCTAGACAGCGCGCCGCACGACTGGCTCCTAAAGCCGCGCGGCGGTGAGACCGCGCCGCTCGCGCTGCGCGACGGCGAGATGTACTTCGGCACCGGGTCGGATCTTCTGTATGTGCGCGATCCCGACAGCGGTGAGCGCCGCCGCGCTCGGGTCGCCGACGTAGAGGGCATGGCTGCCCTCTGCGAGCACCTCCCCAACATCGACTTCGTCATGAGCATGGGGTTGCCTGAGGACCTGCCGCGTGAGCTCGATGATATCGGCTCGGTCGCAGCCATGATGCGCGGCACGCGCAAACCGCTGATTGTGGCACCGCGCGACGGCACCGTGCTGGCACGCATGCAGGAGATGGCAAGGCTGTGCGGTGAGACGGAGAGCTTCGCCATCTACGCGATGCCCTCGCCACCCCTTCAGCACGACCCGGACGCGCTCACCAAGGTCATCGCCTGTGCTGAGCTGCACATACCGCTGATTTACTGCCCGGCGCCTAACGCCGGCGCCACGGGGCCGCGCTCGATCGCTGGCGTCGTGCTGGTCGGCAACGCCGAGGTGCTCAGCGGGCTCGTGTTGCATCAACTCGTGAATGCGGGCGCGCCGTTCGTGTACGGCGCTGGCGGTAGCATCATGGACATGCGGACCATGACCGATCCATACGCCGCGCCCGAGAACGCGACCGCGATGCAGTGCTGCTGCGACCTGGCGCGTCATTACAAGCTGCCCAGCTTCTCGTACGCGGCCACCTCTGATGCCAAGATGCTGGACGAGCAGTGGAGCGCTGATGCGGCCCTTACCACCTTGTTCGGTGCCCTCTCCCGCGCGACGCTTCTGCATGACGTCGGCTATCTCGAGTCCGGCCTGCAGAGCTCGTACGAATCGATCGTCCTCGGTGATGAGCTGGCCGGCTATGTGCGCGCATTCGTGCGCGAGGCACCGGTCAACGACGAGACGCTGGCGCTCGGAGAAATAGAGGCGGTCGGCCCTGGAGGCAGCTTCCTCGCGACAAAGTACACTCGACAGCACTACCGGGAGTTCTGGATGGCCGATCTCCTCGACCACTCCGTGCACGATCGCTGGGCGGCCGCGGGCGGGAAGACGCTCAGGCAGCGCGTGCACGCCAGGGTGCAAGAGTTGCGCGCCGCGGAAAGGCCCTTCGCATTGAGCACGAAGCAAGAGAACGGCCTCGAGCAGATCCTCGCCGATGTGCAAGCTCATGTGAGCGATCGAATCTAGACACAAGCGGCGCGAAATCGATTCGCGGGTCGTGGGGTACGGGATTCATCGTCGGCGGGCGCGGACTGCTTGTGCCAACACCCGGCAAACGAACGGAGCATCTACTGTCAGCTCTTGGCGACACTCAGTGGCGCTCGGGCTTTCAGATCCACGCTTGACGCCGCACTCCCCAACCCTCAATAGCACCTATTAGCAGACTAGTTGATGCGCTTGCACGGAGGAGGTCAGCGGTTCGATCCCGCTGCGGTCCACCACCCCTTCTGCGCTCGAGAGCAGGGGTTTTGCACGGCCTGAGGCTTGCTTGAATCGCGCGAAATGGCCTCCGGTAGACGCGCCTCGCGGCGGTACACGCAGTGGCACTCGCGCAGGTGATGCCGGCTCCTGCGCGTGTCCGGCCCATCGCCGCGCAGCGAGGTGCTGTGCAGGTCAAAGGACCTCTCGTGCTTGCGCCTGCTGGTTGAGGCGGTCGTGCTCTTGCGCACCATCGCCAATCGGGCGCGCGGCGGCGTGCTCTCAGGCGCGGCGCGAGATGACGACCAGGGCCACGTCATCGCTCATGGGGCCAGCGTTTGCCGACACCACCTGAGCCAGCAGCTCGTCGACAGCCGTCTCGTCCATCGGCCCGTGGCGACTCAGAAGCGCAACCAGGCCCTCCTCGCCGACTCGATCAGATGAGCCCGGAGCCGCACGGCCCTCGATGAGCCCGTCGGTGTAGAAGACGAGCGTCCACGGCGGCGTGAGCGTGACGATGACGGGCTGGAGCTTCAAGCGGGCCTCGCCGCCCACGCCCATGGGGAGCGACGGCGGAGCGGCAAGCGGCTTGACCGCGTCCGTCAGGAGCAGCGGCAGCGGGTGGGCGATATTGAGGAAGTGCAGCCGGTCCCGGTCGCCGACGCGGTCGATCCACGCGAGACTCGCTGTGGCGAAGGCATCTTCGTCGCGGCGCTCGCGGACCATGGTCGCATCGAGCGTCGTTCTCACCGTGGAGCGGTCCGCGCCACTCATGACCAGTGCCTGCCAGGTGGCGCGCAGCGTAGCCCCCAGCGCCGCGGCGGCGGGGCCGTGGCCGCTGACATCGCCGATGATGAGGGCCAGGCCCTGGCGCGGCAGGCTCATGACGTCGAGAAAGTCGCCGCCAAGACGTAGCCGATCCTCGCTCGGCAGATACCGCGTGATCACCTCGAGATCGGATCTCTCGATGCAGGCCGGAGGCACCAGTTGCAGCTCGAGCGCTTCGTGCAGGCGGGTGACCTCATCCTCGGCTCGCTGGGCCGTCTCGGCCCGCACGAGAGCGACCGCTGCCTCGCGTCGACGCTCAGCCTGGCGGCGCAGGGCTTGGGAGAGAAATGCCGCGATCAGCGCCGCTGCGACCCAGATACTCGCGGAGACCAGGGTCGGCAGCAGCCCTCCTCGGCCTCCGAATCCGGCCACCGTCGCGTAGTAGACGATCGCCCCGATGAGGACGGTGAGACACCCCACGCCGGCGCCGCCGGCGTGGGGTGTCTCACCGTCCTCATC
>Ga0209697_10001912_pt1 | contig 30936 bp, 9 predicted proteins | sample AliMusrvi5mmetaG_FD_184115 | JGI IMG/M metagenome (GOLD analysis project Ga0209697, IMG submission 184115) | Freshwater lake bacterial and archeal communities from Alinen Mustajarvi, Finland, to study Microbial Dark Matter (Phase II) - Alinen... | ecosystem: Environmental > Aquatic > Freshwater... | reverse complement strand
TGACAAATTTGGTAATCCTGAATTAACTGATACTTCAAGCATGAAGGATATTTCAATAAATTATACTTTTACAAAAGATAATTATAAAATGGTAAATAAAGGAAAAACCTATTTAAATCAATCGTATAAAATTAGCGAAGACTCTTTGATAACAAAAGGATATCCATTCTTCATTCAGAAACTAAACGAAAAGGAATTTATTTTATCTGTAGACGGCACAGAAAGCGCATTTGGCAAAAACTCTAGTACAATATTAATAACGAAAATTGTTGGAGAGAAAATGAAATAGTTTTCTTACGACCACAAAAATAAATGATGAAAAAATTAATTGTATTGATGGGTAATATTGGAACAGGCAAAACTAATTACCGAAATATAACTTATGTAAATGGTGAAATAATTGTCTGTCCTGACGATTGGCGTATGTCTAAGAAACAATCACACACAAAAATATTTTCTGATATTGAAAAAGGATTAAGGGAAGACAGAACGGTTGTTGTAGATGGAATTAATATTAAGAGAAAAGATAGAGACCAATTATTATATTTTGCCAAACGTGCTAAATGCCCAGCAATTTTGATTGATTTTGGTCCCGGTAATGATGATTCCTTAAAACGTCGAATAAATGACTCTCCAGATACTTCAGCAGAAGAATGGACATTTTATCATTTAGAAAATTTAAGAAATTATGAGAAACCATTGCAGGAAGAAGGGTTTGATGAAATTATATCAAGATATTAGAAGAAGATGGATCTAAAAATGCCCCGATGCACAAAAGATTAAAAACCAAATGACACCAGACACAGACACGACAGTTAAGATATGCACAGGCTATAACTTAGGTCTGCTTGCAGCGGCGGGTTTGTGGTTGACATATACTTTAGTAACTTTAACAATTATTAGAACGGCTGACACGGAAATGCTCTAAAAACGCCGCCGTCAAGCAGCCCTCGCTCATTAACATTAATGCGAAGAAAAGCGAAGTACAGACTAAACAAATTATAGCTATGAAAAAACATTTATTCTTTATTATAATGCTCACCTTTTTTGGCTTGAGCAATTATGCACAGTGGCAGCAGACCAACGGGCCATATGGCGGTAATATAAATTGTATTGCAACCAATGGCATTGATGTTTATGCAGGGACATGTTGTGGCTTTTATAAATCATCAGACAATGGCTTAAACTGGACGGCCATAAATACATCCTGGTCAAATCAAGGCTTAGTGGATATAGAGATGGACGGCACAATTATTTATGCAGGTTTAGGAAACGGGAACGTATATTTGTCTACAGATAATGGCGTAAACTGGACACTTACAAATCCAGGTATGTCATTTACCATTTTAAATGCACTTGATCTAATTGACCATACTTTGTATGCAGCAACTTATAATGGGTTGTATGTAACTACGGATAGTGCTTCAAGTTGGACAGCTATGAATCTGGGGGTAAATTGTCAGGTTTATTCTACGGCTGTAAGTGGATCAAATATTTTTGCCGGAATAGAGCATGGTGTATTATTATCAACAGATAATGGCGCGACCTGGACACACGTTAACAATGGTTTTGCAATTGATTCCACTGGTTTACCTGAACCAGTAAGAGCCCTGGCCGTTTATGGAACAACTGTTATTGCGGGGAATGGTACAGGAATATATTTATCAACAGATTATGGCGCAAGCTGGAACTGGATTTCTACAGGACCCTGGAATTGCTATATGTTTTCGATTAGCGGTACAAATCTTTATGCCGTCGACCTCTATGGAGTTTATTTATCAACCGATGGTGGATTGACCTGGAATAATATTGGTTTATCATGGGTTAAATCAATTGCCTTGTCTGGTTCTAATATTTTTGCAGGTGCAAATAACGGAGTATTTTTATCAAACAACAATGGTGTGAATTGGATAAATTTGACTTCCGGAATGATTGGTTCCAACATATCTGAATTAGAAACCATGGGGTCAAATATTTTCGCAGGATATTACCAAAACAATATTGGCTCAAATGAAGGCGGAATGTTTCTTTCCAATGATAATGGCTCTGTATGGAATTCACCGGGATTAAATTATGATATAAAAGCATTTGCTGTCAGCGGAAACAACGTATTTGCAGGATGTAATAATGGAGTATTAGTATCAACAGATAGCGGCGCTAGTTGGACTTTGTTTAATAATGGCATGACAAACCATTCCATCTACTCATTGGCAGTTAGTGGTTCAAATATATTCGCCGGCTCTTACTTTCAGTACAATAATATTGGAGGTATTTATATGTCGTCTGACAATGGAGCTAGTTGGAACCTGGTCAAACCTGATTCAGCACTCAGCGGTGTAGTAAGCTCTATTGTTGTTAGTGGTTCAAACATTTTTGCAGCATATAATTATTATAACAATGCAAGCAGTATGTTTTTATCAACTGATAATGGAGCAACCTGGAATGCTATTAATTCAGGTTTACCAGGCAGTTATATTTATTCTTTAGCCGCTAGTGGTTCGAATATTTTTCTTGGAATCGGTGGTACTGTCTACCGCTCAACAAATAACGGTTCAAGTTGGGTTGAAGTAAATAATGGAATTCCATTCGGGGGTGTTAATACATTATTTAATTATGGAGCATTTACTTTTGCAGGTAACGGAGCAGGTGTATTTCTTACGGCAACCAATGGCGCTTGCTGGAATGATGTTAGTACAGGATTAATTAATAAAGCAGTATTTTCATTATCTGCAAACAGCCAATATCTTTTTGCCGGTATTGCAGGTTCAGGCGTATGGAAACGTCCGTTATCGGATTTTACTGTTAACTACTGTACAAATATTTTCAAAGGCAATGTTTATCGTGATGCTAATAATAATGGAATAAAAGACATTGGAGAACATGGCATTCCTGGCAAACTTGTAAAGACTTTGGCAGATAACTGGTATTTTTCAACAGACAGTGCCGGCAACTATATCGCTTATTCTAATGCATACCATGATTCAATAATGTTTGTTAACAATTATCCATATAGAATTGCAACACCATTGAAATATTCAGTTACATCTCAGGATACCGGAAAAAATTTTGCGGTTTACACATTACCTAATATCAGTGATCTTAGAATCACCATCACTCCTGTTACTGCTGCAAGGCCTGGTCATAATGATGTTGTTCAAATAACTTATAATAATGTCGGTACTGACACTTTAAGCGGTTACGTAAACCTTGATTTTGATAACAACTATCTTTCTTATTTGAGTAGTACGCCAGCGCAATCATCCGTTAATGGAGGAACTGTAAACTGGAATTTTTCAAATCTTGTGCCTTTGGAACAACGTAACATCACAGCGAACTTTAATATTTCGTCTGCCACTGCAAATGGAACATTGTTGACTTTCTATAGCACTGTATTTCCCATTATCGGCGACACCACCCCTGCCAACAACCACAGCGGTTTTGACCAGGTTGTGACAAACTCGTATGATCCCAATGAAAAAGTGGTGAGCCCTCCAGGTGGTTTTACACCACAACAATTGTCAAGCGGCGAATACCTTGAATATACTATACATTTTCAAAACACCGGCACCGACACGGCTTTTAATATTGTGGTTATTGACACATTGAGCCCAAATCTTGATATTTCTACATTCGAATTATTAGCATCAAGTCGTCCTTGCACACTTCACATGCGGGATGCAGGAATAGTTGAATTTGATTTCAACAACATACTTCTTCCCGACAGTAATGTGAACGTCATTGGCAGTAACGGTTTTGTGAAATATGCCATCAAACCCAAGGCAGACCTGCTCTTAGGAGACAGCATCAACAATACGGCTTATATTTATTTTGATTTCAACCAACCCGTGGAAACCAATACCACAAGCACTGAGATAACTTTGACCACCAGTATTCCCAAACCGCTTACTTCAGAGAATGACGTTTATCTCTTTCCAAACCCTGCGACTGAAAATCTTGCAATAATAGCAAGCTTCCAAAATTCAGAAATTGAAATAACGGACATGGAAGGACGATGTGTAAAATTCATCAAGGCAATCAAAAACAAAACTATCATTGATATTTCAAATTTGGCAAAAGGAATGTATCTTATGAAAGTCAAGACAGATGCAGGTATTAAAACAAAGAAATTTATAAAAGAATAATTGCACTTATGATAACGAAAAAAGTATTGTTATTATTGGCAGACGGATTTGAGACATTTGAAGCAAGCGCCTTTATTGATGTTATTGGTTGGAATCTTGTAGAAGGCGATCACTCAACGGAATTATTTACCTGTGGATTAAAAAAAGAAATTAAAAGTTCGTTTAACCAAAGGTTTATTGTTGATTACCTGGTTGATGAGATTGATATTAACTCATTTGATGCTTTAGCAATCCCTGGCGGATTTGAGGTTTATGGATTTTACAACGACGCATACAATGATAAATTTTTAGAATTGATCAGGGCTTTTAAATCAAATAGTAAAATTATCGCTTCTATTTGTACCGGAGCTTTACCATTAGGAAAGAGCGGAGTTTTAAAAGATAAAAAAGGGACAGTTTACAATAGTGCAATCCGGCGGGAAGCATTAAAAGGATTTGGTGTTAATGTGATGCATCAGCCTATTGTAATTGATGACAATGTGATTACATCATGGAATCCTTCAACAGCGATAGATGTTGCCTTATTGTTACTGGAGAATTTGACAACAAAAGAGAATGCTGATAAAATTCGCCAATTAATGGGATTTGATGATTGAAAAATTTGACCGGCCACCACACGCGCTCATAAGCAATGGCGGGGGTTTATACGGTTATCTGGCTTTCAATCCCGCTTCAGGTTCTAATGTATTTTAATTGCAAAGCCCTCCGAAACCCGCTACATGCCTTTAGCGCCAAATGTTAATGATAACCTGAGTTACGGATTAAAAGATTCGGATTTCCTATGTGAAGCCTATGTTTCTGATGTGCCTATGCGGTTCAGTTTTAATATTGCTATCACTCTATGTTCGTAGTTTTTTTAACACATAGTCATATAGTTACACATAGGTTTCACATAGATAAAATTCTCTGAATAATAATCCGATGATAAAACCAACAAATATTCGCTAATCCAACCTGAGTTACGGATTAAAAGATTCGCATTTCCTATGTGAAGCCTATGTTTCTGATGTGCCTATGTGGTATAGTTTTAATGTTGCTATTACTCTATGTTCGTAGTTTTTTCAACACATAGTCATATAGTTACACATAGATTTCACATAGATAAAATTCTCTGAATAATAATCCGATGATAAAACCAACAAATATTTGCTAATCCAACCTGAGTTAGGGATTAAAAGATTCGGACTTCCTATGTGAAGCCTATGTTTCTAATGTGCCTATGTGGTTCAGTATTAATGTTGCTATTACTCTATGTTCGTAGTTTTTTCAACACATAGTCATATAGTTACACATAGATTTCACATAGATAAAATTCTCTGAATAATAATCCGATGATAAAACCAAAAAATATTTGCTAATCCATAACTCATATTACCATAATTGAATATCCGCAATCATACCAGTATGAAAAGCCATTTAATTCTTTTTTCAATTTACTGGCAGTAAATTTTGTTTTCAACAAGAATAAGTTTTCAAAGTCATAAACAACCTTAATGATAACTAGATTCGGCAACCTTATTACCTTAGTAAAAGGATGATATAGCGAAACTTTAACCTTATTACCTTATTGCAAATTAATAAGATAATAAGGTTGGGTTCTCTGGTACATTATAATGTTACTAAGGTAATAAGGTCTTTCTTTCCAGCAAAAAAAAAATTAGTCAAATTAATTAAACTGGTACAATAGCGGATATTCATTACCATAATGTCGTCACTCCGTGACTTTTGTTTTCCACGGCATATTATTACTACCAATATACCGTCACTCCGTGACTTTATTGCGTAATTTCCTACCGACAGCTTGACGACAATGCGAAATTTCGGGATCGTCACTTTCCTCTGCATATTATTACTACCAATATACCGTCACTCCGTTACTTTATTGCGTAATTTCATGCTCAGGTAAAGGGTCTCTTTTTATTATGCCATTGAATCATCCCTGAAATGTGTTTTGAATTTTTACGTAATGGAAAGGGACTGGCATTTTCCTTCAATGACTGAAAACTTTTTCCGCAATTAATGTCCTTCCGGTTTATCTGATAAAGTCATTATTTACCTTGTTGCATCAGGCGTAACTATGTAAATTATTTCATTTTTCAGCAATAAAAAATATTTTTCGCAGGGTATTAAAATTTTGTTATTTTTGTAAACTACTTTATCAGGCTGAATATTTGTAGTTTTTAAAGAGCTGATGTACCCTCAATGTGAGTTTTAGTTAAGGTCGGAAATGTTTAAAAGCTTCAATGAATTCAAGCCTTTCGAAGAGATTTGTATTTACGGAACATTTTAAAGTTGGCTGAAAATATAGATAATTATGCACGCTGATAAAGTTGCAGTAAAGGGGTATGGAAAATGGTGGTTGAATAAAATTTAAGAATAAAATAACAGTATGATGAAGGCAGGAAATTATTTTCAAAATGAAAGCCGCAAGATTGGCGGTTTTTCCATCCATTGTTTGTTGAGAATATTTTTTTCTGCCTTGCTTTTTTTTATAGCACTACGCAGCGATGCCGCAACAAAAACCTGGTTCTCGACAACAGCAGGCGGAGCATGGACAACAGCATCAAACTGGGGAGGCAGTGTTCCGGTTGCGGGGGATGACATTGTTATCAACATTAGCGGCAGTGGCAATTATACCATCACCGCAGTATCCAGCCTTGCATTCGCATCCGTTACTGTCGGAGGCTCGGGCACAGGAACCGTGACTTTGCAATCCAGCGCCAGCACTGGAAGTTTTGGCGTTTTTACAGTCAATGCCAACACAACACTTACCGGTTTCGGCACGGGAGGCATTACGCTTACAGGCACTATAGGCGCTGTTGCATCAGGAAAGTTGCTCACAGTGGGAAGCTCGGCATCACTTAAAATGACGAGTGGCATAGTGTTTACAGTCAACGGAACGATCACCACTACTTCGGCAGCCAATGCCAATCCATTCAGCACTGTTTCCACTTCCAATCTTGTGATCAGCAATAACGGCATCATCAATTACAACGGGGGCGCCTCTATTTTCACAACCGCATTGATGACTGTGAATGCAGGAGGAATTTTGAATATCATTTCTACAAATACTGTTACACTAAGCGCAATTGCTGTGTCGGGAAAAATTTCAATCAACAGCACGGGCTCGACAGCCATTTCAACAAGCGGCACTGCTCCTGTGTATGCAGCAGGATCAACGCTTGAATATCTCAACTGCACCGCCATTCCTGAAAATGTGAAGGCATGGCCAACAACTTCCGAACCAACCAACGTTATCATAAACTCACCGAACGGCGTTACCATCACAGCTTCGCGCATTGTCAGCGGAACACTCACCCTGACAGCGGGCATACTTACAACCACTGCTTCAACCTCACTTTCGGTGACCAACACAGCTTCGACAGGAATTACCGGCGGTTCTACAAGTTCGTTTATCAATGGACCTGTGAAATGGTCGCTTGCTTCAGGAACGGCTTATAATTTCCCAGTCGGCAAAGGAGGAACTTATTATCCTTTCGCAATAACCCCGGCAGGAACAGCATCCGTGTTGGTGGAAGCATTCAATACAGGTTGCGGCGGAACGGCTGACGGCACAACACTGACTTCAATAAGCGCCACTGAATACTGGTCGGCATCAGTGGCATCGGGTAGCATTACAGGAGCTGTTGTCGGACTTACGCGGCAAATTGCAGTCGGAACATTTGATGCGATAGGAAGAAGCTCAGCCAAAACGGGAGTTTATGCCAGTCTTGGCGGATCAGCAGGCACAAATTCTATCAGCGGCTCAAACAGCACAGGCAGTAGTTTGGGTTATTTTGTAATGGGCGCTACGAACAGTTGCATTACTCCCACTGCTTTTTCGGTTACAGGAGGAGGAAGTTACTGTTCGGGAGGTACAGGTGTAAATATTGGACTGAGCGGTTCGCAGGCTGGGGTTTCCTATCAGTTGTATAATGGTACCAATGCTGTCGGAAATGCTGTTGCAGGAACAGGTTCGGCAATATCGTTCAACACCCAGACCGCTGCAGGCACCTATAATGTGCAGACCACAACCGCCGGGGGTTACTGTGCTGCAACGATGACAGGGAACGCCACAATAACAGTGAACACAACACCGGCAACTCCGGTGATAACCCAGAATGGAAATGTACTTCATTCTAATTCTACAAGCGGCAATCAATGGTATGATCAGAACGGGATCATCAGCGGGGCTACCGGACAAAATTATACTCCTGTTGCAAACGGCACCTATTATGTTATCGTGACTACAAGCGGGTGCAGTTCTTCAGCATCAAATTCGATCATCGTAACCAGTGTTGGCATTGAGGAGGCAGAAAATTATCAGGCAATAAATATTTTTCCAAACCCTGCCAGCGACAGGCTGTTTGTGAATTTCAACCAAATCAAAGATGTTCCCAAAACCATCAAGATCTACAATGTTTTTGGACAGCTTTGCATTGAAAGCAGCGATGCCGGACACGCAAACAATGCGGGGATCAATATCAGCCAACTGAGCGCAGGGACTTATACGGTTCAGATTGGATTTGAAAACGGGGTGGTGAATAAAAAATTCATCATTAAATAAATTAGAAATAATAGTGTCATTAAAATAATCAGATTTATGAAAACAAGAACATATTTACACAATGTAAAACGCGGAATGCGGATATTTTTAATTGCAGGATTGCTTTTGTTTTCAGGGATCATTCAAAGCAAGGCAGCCACCAACAACTGGATAGGAGCAGCAACGGGCGGTTCATGGATCACCGTTACAAATTGGAGCCTTGGAGCCTATCCCGGCTCTGCAGGTCACACCACGGATGATGTTACTATCAGTGCAGGAACAAGTGTGATGTCCTTTACAGGTATGTCTTTACTTACCATTAATTCTCTGACCATTTCCGGAACTACAGGTAGTGTAACATGGACATCAGGAGTAAGCACACTGACCATCTCTTCAAATTTTGTTTCTTCAATCAATGTCACAACCGGGGTTATCAGTATCAATACAAGCGGATCAGGGAGCAACATTGGCAGTGGAAAAACACTTACCATTTCCAGTTCAACAACATTGACTATTGGAAGTGGAGGAATATTTACAGTGAACGGTATCCTTTCCACTACATCAGCTGCAACAACGCCTATAGTGACCGGAGCAACAACAAGACTTGTGGTGCCTTCAGGCGGAATAGTAAATTATGCTTGCGGCACTTCCTCGGCAACCCTCCCCCTGATAAATGTGCAGGCTGGAGGTATATTGAATGTAACAGGATCAAATACCATCACACTTAGCGCTATTGCAATGGCAGGTACGCTGTCTATTTCCGGCACCGGATCACCTGCTATTTCTACAAATGGCACTGCTCCTGTTTATGCTGCGGGTTCAACACTGATCTATCTTAACTGTACTGCTATTCCTGAAAATGCCATTGCGTGGACAACAGGCTCAAACGGCCCGACCAATGTAACGATAGACTCACCAAACGGAGTTACCATTTCTTCCACTTCCGGCCGTCAGATTACGGGAACGCTTACGCTGGCATCAGGAGCGTTGACATTAAGCGGTTCATCCAACACACTTACGTTTAACGGCACAGGTTCTGTTGCACCCATAGCAAGAACAAATGGCACCATCACCTGTACAACTTCACCATCACTTAATTTTAGTCCAACATCGGCTGCCAACTGGGTGATACCTTCCGGCACATTCACTGCTGCACCTACACTCACCAATCTTACAGTAGATATGAACACAGGCGGATCGCTTACGCTGAATGAGCAGGACATGACGCTTACGGGTGGTACGTATGGATTTTATCTTTCTTCCGGCCTCGTAATTCTGGGATCAGGAAATCTGCAGTCTGCTTATAACTACACTTCATCATATTCAGCAACGAGCATGGTGGTCACATCAGCAACTTCAGGTTATTTCAAACATTCATTCTCAACAAGCAGTTACCAGACATTTACTTTTCCAATAGGAGATAATGTAGGAACTACAGAATACAGTGGATTTTCATTTTCATTGGAATCAAACAGTGTTGCAAGAGTGATAGGCTTTAAAGTTGTGGATGCAACACATCCCAATATGGGCACTGCTACCAATTATCTAAGCAGATACTGGCAAAGCAGCTTAAGTGTAAACACAGGAACTTATACTTACACAGCCGACCTGCCTTATAACGGAACAAGCGGTGATATTACTGGCACCGAAACCAAACTTGGTGTTCAGGAATGGAATGGCTCGGCCTGGCAGGGGATGTCGGCCACAGTAAATACCTCATCGAATTATCTTGCTTTCAGCAGCGCCACACAGTCAAATGCACCGCTGGGCTATGATATTACAGGAAGGCAGCTTGATAATGATGATCCCTGTGGAGCAATCCTGCTCACACCGGGCAGTGCAGGAGTACCCTGTTCTTCGGCAACAAGCGGAAGTACTGCAGGCAGCACACAAACATATTCCGGTTGTTCAGGCACCGCTGATGATGATGTCTGGTATAAATTTACTGCAACAGCAGCTACTCATTTTGTCACGGTCACAGGAGCTGCCAGTTTCGATCCGGTAGTGCAGGGATACACACTTACATCCGGCACCTGCCCTACAGCAACATTTACGGCTATATCCGGCAGTTGCACTGATGCAACTTCAGGAGGAGGCACAACTGAAGTAATGGCACTGACAGGACTTACAATTGGTAATACGTATTATGTGCGCGTTTATCATTACGGCAGTGGTTCATCAACCACCCCGACATTTACTATTTGTGTTACTACTCCGCCTGTAAACGACGAGCCTTGCGGAGCAGTTACATTAACGCCTGCAACTTCATGCAATCCTACTGCTGCTGATGCTGCCATGGCATCACAAACCAATACCTATGCAAGCTGCGATTACAGTTATACCAGCCCCGCAAGAGATCTATGGTATAAATTTGTTGCAACAGCCACAAGTCATACTATACAGGCTACCGGCAACGGCACTTATGATGCGGTTGTTCAGGCTTACTCAGGCGCCTGTGGCTCTCTTACAGCCATATCAGGAGCTTGTGCAGATAATACCGGAGCAGGGGGAATGGAAAGTGTTCAGTTATCCGCTTTAACTATTGGAAATACTTATTATTTCAGGGTATATCACGGTTCTTCAACCATACCAACCAACACTACATATTCAGTTTGTGTGTTGTCTCCTCCAGCAAATGACGAACCTTGCAGCGGAACAAATGTTACAGCCGTTACGCTAACTCCCGGAACTACCTGCACAGGAACAGCAGGAGATGCATCACTCGCATCACAAACCTATCCTTACGGAAGCTGCGATTACAGCTATACTTCGCCAGTTGCAGATGTATGGTACAGGTTTCAGGCAACAAATACCAGCCACACCGTTCAGGTTACAGGCAACGGAACTTATGACCCGATATTAACTGCCTATTCAGCAACGGGCAGCACATGTCCTGTGACATTAACAGCCATATCAGGCGCCTGTATAGACGCAACAGGAGCAGGTGGTACAGAAACATTGCAATTATCATCACTGACTGTTAGCAATTGGTATTATGTCCGCGTTTACCACGGTTCTTCTACCGTTCCATCCAATACTACCTTTTCAATTTGTGTGTTATCACCACCAGCAAATGACGAACCCTGCAATGCGATTGCATTAACACCCGGCGCTATTTGCAACCCTGTGACGGGAAGTGCGAACCTTGCATCTCAAACTTTTTCGTATGCAACCTGCGATTACAGTTACACATCAAACGTCAGAGATGTGTGGTATAAATTCACAGCAACAAACAGTACACATATTGTACGTGTTGCCGGTGACGGTGACTTTGATGCCGTTTTACAGGCATACACTGGTTCTTCCTGCAGTTCGCTTTCCGCTATTTCCGGGGCATGTGCAGACAATACTTCCGGCGGTGGTGTTGAAACGCTAACACTGACAAGCCTTACAATAGGGACAACATATTATGTGAGGGTATATCATGGCTCATCAACCGTTCCAACGACTACTACTTTCGATATTTGTGTGTTCAGTCCACCTGTTAACGATGCGCCATGCGGTGCAGTGAGCCTTACACCAGCTTCATCGTGCAATCCAACGACGGGTGATGTTTCAGCAGCCACACAGACTTTTTCAGGTTGTGCAGGGACAGCAAATGATGATGTATGGTTTCAATTCGTTGCCGCTGCTGCCACGCAGGTTGTCACAGTTGTTGGATCAACAAGTTTTGATGCGGTTGTGCAGGCATATTATGCTGCCAGTTGCAGCGCACTGACGGCAAGTAGCAATATAGGAAGTTGTGCTGATGCTACAACAGGCGGTGGCACAGAAACCCTCACGCTGACCGGACTAACTGTTGGCAATACTTATTTTGTGAGGGTTTACGATTATTATTCAGGATATCCCACTACTACATCATTCACAATTTGTATTGTAACCCCTCCCCCGCCTCCGGCAAATGATGACTGCCCGGGAACGGCTTTGACATTATGCGGGACTGCTGTATCCGGTACAACTGTTAACGCAACACAGACTCTTGCAAATTATAATGGAACTTATGGGTATTATGATGACGATGATGTTTGGTATAATTTTACCGCCTCCGGAACGAATGCACTCATCACCCTTGCCAATACTGGCATGGATGGCGTTCTGAATCTTCGGGGCTCGGGAACATGTACTGCTCCAAACATTCAGTACCGTGACTTTACCGGAAATGCAGGAACAGAAATTATGAGGGTCAGTGGCCTTACAAATGGAGCCACCTACAAGATAAGAGTGTTCTCATTCGATAACTTATCAAGTAGCGCCGGAACTTTCAATATCTCTGTATGCAATACAACTTATTTACCTACTCTGAATGATAATGTAGTGAATGCAACAACTGTATCAACCGGGACTACAACTGGCAACAACAATGCTTCTTTCGGATTTGAAGTCGGTGAACCTGACGGTACAAACTGGGGATATAACTTAGACACTTCCCCTACAACTGTTAGCAATACTCAGTGGTTTACTTTTACACCTGCCACTTCGGGGAGCTACGGTTTCAATGCCACTCAAAGTTCGGGCATACAGGCGGCAATTTACACAGCTCCTTCAGCAGCAGCTATACTTACCGGCGGAGCAACTCAGGTTATTTCCGGCAGTGCCTCCGGTGGCACTATTGCCGTAAGTTCATTATGCCTGACAGGAGGTACAACCTATTATATTCAATTGAACGGTTACATGGGTAGTACAGGAACACCTACCCTGACTATTACCCTGAATACACCTGCAGTTCCTGTTACCACAGCGGCTACTAATGTTGGGTGCAACAGCTTCACGGCAAACTGGAATGCCGCAACATCAGCCGGTGGTTATTGTCTTGATGTTTCAGATGATAATTTCGCTACGTATGTTGGTACTTATAATAATCTTAATGTTGGAAATGTCACCACTTATAATGTCATTGGTCTTACGCCTGGACTTACTTATAAATACAGGATAAGAGCCTTTGGTCTCTGTGCTGTTACTCCTCAGACTGCTAATTCAAATGAAACGACTGTAGTTCTTCTGCAGGCTTCCGTTGGTGGGACCATTAGCGGTGACACTTCATTCTGTCTGGGTGGAATCAGTGGTCCGCTAACTTTATCAGGAGAAACAGGAACTATAATTAAGTGGCAAAGTTCGGTATCACCGTTCACTACATGGACAGATATTTCAAACACAACGAATACTTATTTACCTGGCCTTTTGACTGAGACTACCGAATTCCTTGCAGTAGTTCAGAATGGAACATGTACCTCCGCAAATTCCGCTATTGCTACAATAACCATCAATGTACCTCCGGCTGCACCCACAGGAAACGCTCAGCAGTCTTTATGCTCTGGTGCCACAATTGCCGATCTGCTGGCCAGCGGCACATCAATACAATGGTATGACTCATTAACAGGAGGAAGTTTGCTCCCATCAATCACTCCGTTAACGGATAGCACGCATTATTTTGCAAGCCAGACTACAGGAGGATGCGAGGGCACAAACAGGTTTGATGTTTTTGTAACTTTAGTACCAGGTCTGCCGGCAGATGTTTCCATCGTTGTTGATCAGAATAATATTTGCACCGGTATTCCGGTTACTTTTACAGCCACTCCGACTAATGGGGGAACTCCCACCTATCAGTGGCATCTGAACAGTTCAACAACAGGAACGGGGCAGGCAAGTTATACATATAGTCCTGTCAACGGAGATCATGTTTATGTTACTATGAACTCCAGCGTAAACTGTGCCACAGGAAATCCGGCAACATCAGATACGATCATTATGATCATTGATAACTGCACAGGTATTCCAACTTTATCATCCAATTCATCTCAGGTCGTGGTTTACCCAAATCCTACAAATGACAGGTTGTTTGTAAATTTTGACAAGGTAAAAGCGATACCGGAAACTATGAAGATCTATAATACTTTCGGACAGCTTTGTTTTGAAACCCATGAACCATTACAGATAAATAAAAACGGGATTGACGTAAGCCACCTCAGCCCCGGAACCTATACGCTGCAAATAGTTTTTGAAAATGGCATAGTTAACAAAACGATCATTAAAAAATAAATTGAAAACAATAAAACAAGTATAATTATGAAATCAAAAAAATTCTACTCAATTTCAAAGCGTTCTTTTCGAATAATCTTATTATCTGTTTTTCTTCTGCTACTTGGAGTTATACAGAGCTGGGGAGCAACCATTAGTCCAGTTAATGGAGATTTAAGAATACATGCAAGTGCAAATTCAAATTCAATCTCAGGTTGGGATGTTTATAATGGTAGTACCTGGGCTGCTGTATCATCGTCAATTCCATTTAGTACAACAGCATCAGTTTTTGTTCAATCCGGTATGACATTGTCCGTTGGGACTTCATTTTCATGTAAGAATTTATATGTAAGTGTTGGAACCACGAGTGCTTCAAACACTGCTCCTGGTGCGGTTGCATGCGGCAGTTATGTAATAACTGTGGCTGGTGCAATAGAAGCATATTGGGGAACAACAGTTACAACAGCAACCGGAGCTTTACCTGCTGCTACACTTTGTGCGCCAACTGCAGCAGGTGGTTTTAATATTACTTCAGGTACAGGATCAATTACCTTTACTGGAAGTTCACCTACTGTTGCCGGAGGTTGGTCCGGATTGGGAACAACAACCTGGACGGCAATATTTAACCCATCAGGTTTAAGTGCAGCACTTGGAACTGATTTTTCCTGTACTACTCTTACTGTTAGTTCATCATGTACACTTACAAATGCTTATGTACTAACAGTACCCACTTTACTTACGGTTACAGGAACACTCACTAATAATGGGACTGTTACTGCTACAACAGCACTTTCAGGTACAGGAACATTTACCAATAATAATTCAGCAAGTATTTTAAACATTGGGGGGACTTCTGGTATCAGTACACTTACAGCAAGTACTTCAGGAAATACAGTAAATTATACTGGAGCTGGTCAAACACCTAAAACCACAACTTATCATCACCTTACTTTTTCAGGCTCAGGTTCAGTAGCATCTGGTAGCATAACTACAGTAAATGGTAATTTAACACTTGCCGGAACAGTAACTTATGCTACAAATGGTTCAGGTGGATCGTTGACAATTGGTGGGAACCTGAATATAGGTGACGGGACTACGCTTAGCACCGGTACGACGGTTCTCACTGTAAATGGTACGACAACCGTAGGTGGTGGTACATCGGGCATTTTACTCTGGGCTTCTGCTTCGGGTGCCAAACTTTTCAAGGGCCTTGTTACTATCAATGCCGGGGGTCTATGGAATGAAGGTACGTACGCTACAGCACCCGAATTCAGGGGCGGTATAACTAACAACGGTACATTTACTGCAAGTACAGGAACACACACTTTCAGTACCAATAGCCAGACACTTACCGGAACTTTTTCTATACCTTCAGTTACTGTTAGCTGTGCATTAATAAATAGCGGAACATTAACATGCGCAACTCTGCTTACTGTTGGAAGCGGTTATTCACTTACTAATAGTGGAACCGTTACAGCTACCACTGCACTTTCGGGTAGCGGAAGTTTTATTCAAGGGACTACCGGATATTTATATTTAGGGGGAACTTCAGGAATTTCCACTCTTACAGCCACGGCAGTTGGTAATACTGTTAACTATAGCGGAGCCAGCGGACAAACCATTCCTGCAACAAGTTTTTCTAATCTTATATTTTCAGGTGCAGGCACCAAAACAATGACTAGTTCTTCTACTACAACCATTGCCGGTGCCTGGACTGTAGGTTCTACCACTTCAGTTCCTTCGAGCAGCACTATTGTGAATGTTACGGGAAACTGGGCTAATAACGCTACAACCACCATTGCTTCTTCATCCGGTTCTGCTATTAATGTTACAGGTAACATTTCAGGAAGCGGCGCTATAACTTTTAGTGGTTCAGGCACAATAAGCATAGCTGGGACATGGTCAAATGGTGGAGCATTTACATGTGGAACCGGTACAGTAAATTTTAACGGCTCGGGTGCTCAAAATATTCCGACACTCACATTTAATAATTTAACAGCTTCCACCTCCTCAACAACAAAAACAATAAATGGCACTGTAACTGTAGGTGGAGTTTTAACAGTAAATTCATCAGTGACACTTGCAGTCATTAGCCCTTATACACTGTCAATTAATGGGGCTTCGCCATCACATACGATTTCCGGAAGTGTAACAGTTGCTAATGGAGCTACATTAGATGTTTCTGGCGCCAGTACATGGACTTCTTCTTCAAATGCTTTTACTATAAGTGGCATCATGAGTTTTAGTAGAGTCGGTGCACAAACACTACCAGATTATGTTACTATTAGTTCAAATGGAGAGTTAATTTTAAGTAATTCAGGAGCAAAAACCTTAGGTTATAACCCTACTATTAATGGTATTCTTTCATTGCAGGGTACGGCAACCGTCTCTTCTTCTTCTTATTCTCCAATTTATGGCAGCGCTGCTATATTGGAATACAAAGGAAGTTCAGCACAAACTGCTTCTTCTTACGAATGGCCGACCAGTTCTGGACCTCATTATGTTACCATTAATAATTCTGCGGGAGTAACTTTAAATGGAAACAGAAGTATTTCCGGAACACTTTCCTTAATGAGCGGTGCATTTTATTTAACAGGCTCAAATACATTAACTTTTAATGGAACATCAGCGCAACCTATAACGACTTCTGGCGGAACAATTACAACTGCAGCTACTTACTCGCTTTCCTTTAGTCCATCATCAACCCCGCAAACATGGACATTGCCTGCAAGTATATTTACATCTTCACCAACAACATTCCAGGATTTGAGCATAGCTATGGGTAGCGGAGGTTCATTGACTTTGAATAGTCAGGATATTATCCTAGGCGGTACATCAACAGGTTTATATCTTTCGTCAGGTTTGTTAAATTTAGGCACAGGAAATATCCAGGTAGCTTATGTTTATCCTTATTACAATTATTCTTCATCTTTAATGGTTGTGACATCTCCAACATCGGGTTATTTCAAACATTCATTTGCAACAGGAAGTTCAGATATTATATATCCTATCGGTGAAAATACAGGTACCGCAGAATACAGCGGTTTCGATTTTACTTTGAATACAAATACTGTATCGGGAAGAATAATAGGATTCAAAGTAATAGATGCTGCAGAATCAAACTATAACACCCCAACATGTACCAATTATTTGACCCGCTATTGGATGAGTACTGTTAGCAATACGACAGGATCTTATACTTATTCTGCTAATATGCCCTACAATGGGTCAACCGGAGATATTGTAGGAACTGAATCCTATTTAACACCAGAAGGTTGGAATGGTTCTGCCTGGGTTCCTTATGAAGGAACAGTAAATACGAGTTCGGACTATTTATCATTTTCGGGCGCAACATCAGCCGCTTCCCCACTTGGTTATGATATCACAGGAAGGAAAATTGATCCTCCGGCAAACGATGAATGTGCCAATGCAACTTTGATAAATCCTGATGCTACTTGCACAGGTGCTGCTATCGTGAACGGATCAGTAGTCGGAGCGACAAATTCCGGAGTTTCTTCTTCTGTTGGTACAGCAGATGATGACGTTTGGTTCAAATTTGTTGCGGAAGCAACTACACAGTATGTTACACTTACTAATATAGGAGGTACCGATTTGGTAACTCAATTTTTAAGCGGCACATGCGGTGGATCTTGGACAAGTAAGGGGTATTATGATACGGATCCCAGTAATCAGGCATGGACAGGTTTGACTAGCGGGACAACTTATTATATCCGGGTTTATTCTTATGGATCAACTCCCATAAGTTCAGGGGGCACATTTACTTTATGTGTTACTAATCCTCCTGCTAACGATGAATGTAGTGGCGCAGTCAGTTTGACCGTTAATTCAAATAGCACTTGCACTTCAACTACTTCAGGAACAACTACGAATGCTTCCCAATCGCAATCAGGCTGTTCCGGTACTGCAGATGACGATGTATGGTATAAATTTACTGCTACTTCCACGTCACATGTCGTAACTGTCACTCCAGGAACAATGCAATATGCGGTTTTGCAGGTATTCAGCGGCTCATGTGGAAGTTTAGCCTCCTTGGGTTGTCAATATAATACGTCAACGGCAAGCGCAGCAGTTTCAGTCAATTTATCAGGTTTGACTATTGGAAACACATATTATGTAAGAACTTATAGTTATTATAGCGGATCATCCTATACCGGCACTTTTACCATGTGCGTTACTACTCCTCCCGTAAATGATGCTTGTTCGGGTGCTGTTAGCCTCACTGTTGGTGGCGCTACGGTTCAGGGTACTTGGACAGGTTCAACGCCAACTTCAGGCTCATCGTATAATGACGTTTGGTATAGTTTTAGCACATGCGGATCAGGTAATCATACAATTACAATTAATGGTTTCAGTACCTCAGGCTATAAATATTTGTATTTATACACTGCTTGCACTACAAATTTTGGTGATTATTCTTATGTTGCTTCAAGCGGAGGGAATTCAACAACATCAGAAACACTCACTTTTAATTGTGCTAGTGGTACAATCTATTATGTATTGGTTCAGGATTATTCTGGTGGAGGTGGAACATTTAATGTTGCTGTTACAGGGCCTGTGCCTGGTGTGACGCTTGATAATACAGGCGCACCTTCAGCAGGGGGCGTATCTATACCAACTTCAAATGCGGTTTTGTTCGGGTTCAAATTGAATCCGGTATGCAGTACTTCCCTTAATTTTACCGGAGTTACTGTAACTAATACCGGTACTGCAGGCACAAGCGATATTTCCAATTTAAGAATTTATCAGGATGTTAACTCCAATGGGACCTTTGAAAGCGGAACGGATGTCCTGGTATCCGGCACTGGATTATCAGTAAGCGGTTCCATCGTATTTACTATAACCGGTCAGACTGGAATCAGCGCTGCCCGTAAATACTTGCTTGTGGCTGATGTTGCATCCGGAGCTACGCCCGGAAACACGTTTATTGGTAAGATCACGCCATCAACTAATATCTCTGCGACTATAACACCCAGCGGATCTGTCAATGGTACTGCAACAGGGAATACTATGACTCTTACCAATTGGTTTCCCTGTTCACAAATCCAATCAATCAGCGGATGCGGAGTATCAGTGACTTCAAATACAACAGGAACAGGAGCATGGGATGTTACTGCCTGCAGTCAGGGAGCCTGGACGACCCCGGGAAAAGAAATTATTTATACGTTTACTCCACCGACTACCGGGACATATTCATTACAGGTTACCTCTGCAAATGGCACTGGAACTACTTGGTTGGATTACTTTTACAAGCCTGTTTCAGATGGCTGCTCCGGCACAGGATGGACATGTATTGTGTCCTCTGGTGTAGCTACAACGGGTACATATGGGAGTTTTACTCTAACAGGGGGAGTTCAGTATTATATTATGACAGACCCTGAACAAGTTGCGATAACCAATCAAACATTTAATATCCCATTTCTTGTACCGACAATAACCAGTTTTACACCTTCGTCTGGTTGTGCAAATGTTACACCGGTCAGTATTACGGGCACAAATTTTACTGGCGCAACAGGAGTTACTTTTGGCGGTGTCAATGCAAGTTCATTTACTGTGAATAGTTCAACATCAATAACAGCAACTCCTGCGGGTGGGACCACCGGAACAATATCTGTTACAACAGCTACCGCTTCAGGAACAAGTTCAGTAACTTTTACTGTTTATACAATACCAACAGTTACAGCAAATGCACCGACAGATTTGAACTGCAATGATTTTACTGCTAATTGGACCGCTGTTAGCGGAACATCGATAACGTATTACCTTGATGTGGCTACCGATGCTAATTTCAACAATTTTGTTTCGGGCTTCAATAATCTTTCTATGGGCAATGTTACTTCATACCCTGTAACAGGTCTTCCTCAGAATATAACATATTATTATAGAGTCAGGGTTAATGTTACTGTGAATAGTTGTACAGGAACCAGCGTAAATTCGAATACCATTTCAGTATCTCCCACTTTACATACTAACATTGCTGCATATTCTAATGTATTTAATGAAACTTTTGGGACTGGTTCTTCGTTGCCTACAGGCTGGTCATCAACTCTTACCGATTGGGCAGTTAATAGTACATCTCCTTCCTCAGGGGCAGGGCATTACACTGGTAATAGCGGTGATAACAATGTCTGGACAAATAATCCGGTCGAAACAAATGCTTCGTTGTATGCGCCTGTCGTTAATTTTTCAGGATATACTAATGGTAAACTAACCTTTGGATTACGGAAAACAAGTGGCTTTTCCCGCGATTTAGAAATTGCTGTTAGTCTTGATAATTTCGCAACCAATGCCTTTACACAAACCATTCACAATGCTGATCAGCCATCTGATACATGGGGTTTGGAAACAATTTACCTGGGAAATGCCATAGATAACGCAGCTTCAGTGTATATCCGGTTCCGGATTCCTGGCACTCCGGTTACGGGCGCATCATCTACTATAAGAATTGATGATGTGATTTTAAGTTCTGCCACACCAACAATAACCGCAAGCGGAACATTATGCACCGGCGGAAGTATTACATTAACATCTAGTGCAGGAAGCACATATTTATGGTCGCCAACCAATGAAACCACTCAAAGCATTAATGTAACTTCTGCCGGCACCTATAGTGTGCAGATTAATGGATGTGTGAACTCGGCGCCAGCCGTGGTTACAGGACAATCAACTTCTGATGCTCCTGTCATTACAGGCACTTATTGTTCGGGAGCCACAACTGTTAGCGGTACGGGAGTTGATGGTTCAACTATTAATGTTATACGTGGCGGAAGTTCCATTGGTTCAACAACTGTTTCAGGAACTACATGGTCAGTTAATGGACTTACCTTAGCTGCAAGTGATGCACTAACTGCAACCCAGCTTACGCCCACAAAATGCGTAAGTGCAGCTTCTACGCCTGCTGTTACAGTGCAAGATATTACCTCAGCGCCGGTAGTTTCTTCAACAATATGTGATGTTGCCACAACAGTTAGCGGCACCAGTGAACCAGGTGCTTCTATCATCGTATATAAAGCCGGTTCTACCCAAATAGGAACGGCAACTGCAGATGGCAACGGGAACTGGACAACAGGAACTCTTTCACCTGCTATAACTACAGGCGATAATATCACCGCTACAGCAACAGCATCAGGTAAATGTATAAGTATAGCTTCTTCACCTGCTGTAACGGTAATTTTGTGTTGCACTGCGCCTTCTATTACAGGGCAGCCGGTTGATCCAGCTGCTGTGTGCCCAGGAACTAATAGCAGCGATTTTTCTGTTACGGCTGCAGGGACCTCCCCAACTTATAAATGGCAGCGAGGTATTTCAGGTACTTATGTTGATATTTCCGCCGCAACAACTCCAAGCGATGGATGTACATATTCCAATTACAGTACTGCTACGCTTACAGTTGCAAATGCTCCAATTGGCATGAATGGCTATACTTATCAATGTATCGTTCATGGTGCATGTGGAGATGATGTAACCTCTGATGCCAAAACATTAACGGTAAATACAACCCCTTCTGCACCTTCAGGCTCAACATCTCAATCATTCTGTTCATCAGCTTCTCATACAGTAGGAGACTTAACCAATGCAATAGGAACTGCCATTCAGTGGTATGCAGCATCAAGCGGCGGAACAGCTTTATCAGGCAGTACTGCTTTGGTTGATGGCACTCATTATTATGCAAGCCAAACAGTATCAGGTTGCGAAAGTAACTCAAGATTGGATGTAACAGTAACACTAAATCCAGCTAGTGCGGGCGGTTTTGCTGCTTTACCTCAAACGATTTGTTACAGCAGTTCTCCCGCCGATATTTCTTTACTTGGAAGCACTGGAAACATTCAGTGGCAATCGTCACCGGATAACAGCACCTGGATCAATATTTCCGGTGCAACAGCAAATCCGTTAACAAGCGCCCAGATGGGACCGCTAACAGCAACAACTTATTACCGCGCAATAGTAACCAGCGGTGTATGTACAGATGTGGCTTCCACTTCGGTTAAAGTTACTGTAGGACCAGCCATCAATTATGGAACAGCAAGCAATACCTTAGGAGGTGCCAACACACAAACGATCTGTTACAATACATCACCCGCAAGCATGTCAGCAAGTGGCGCTTCAGGTTCAAGTAGTTTCAGTTATCAATGGTTTTCTCAAACTGGAGCAGTAACTCCAACCGCCGGAGACAATTCAGGATGGACATCAGCTCCGGGTACAGGTCATAATACTGCAACTTTTTCAGCGCCTACAGCTATCACAGGAACCACAACATTTGCATGTTGGGTAACACCAGGATGCGGTAGTGCCAACTGGGCGGGAGCAAGTAATAATGATAATATACAGGTAACGGTTGATCCTGCTTTCAGCGGAGGAACTTTAGCCAATAATACACAAAGCATCTGTTACAATACTCAACCTTCAGACATTACTTATAGCACTCCTCCGGCTGGTGGAACTACTCCAACATTCCAATGGTATTACCTTGCCGGAAGTCACACAACGCCAAGTGGAGTTTTCAGCCAGGGTTTATGGACTGCTATTGGTAGCCCAAGTACAAGCACTCCTACTCTTGCAGGATCAACAATTGGCACTTTAACAACTACGACTACTTTCGCACTTAGAGTTTATGATGGAGGTTCTTCTGCTTGCTTTGATAAATGGGCTGGCAATGCTCAGATAATTACTGTTGGTGGTACATTAAGCGGAGGCACTTTAACCAGTACAACACAAACCTCCTGTTACAATACTAATCCATCAGACATTACTTATAGTGCTGCCCCGGGTGGTGGAAGCAATCCCACTTTCCAATGGTATTACCTTGCAGGCAATCAAACAGCGCCAAGTGGAGCTTTCAGCCAGGGTTTATGGACAGCAGTCGGAAGCCCAAGTACCAGCTCTCCTACTCTTGCAGGATCAACAATTGGCAATTTGACATCAACTACTACATTTGCTCTTGAGGTTTATGATGATAGCCCCAGCTCATGTTTTGATAATTGGGCAGGTAATGCTCAGGTAATAACAATAGATGCGACATTCAGTGCCGGAACTATTAACAGTGTTGGACAGACTATTTGCAATAATACGCAACCTTCAAGTATTACATATAGTACGGCTCCTACAGGAGGAACTGTAACAACATTCCAATGGTACTACCTTGCAGGAAGTCAGACAGCCCCAAGCGGAACTTTCAGCCAGGGTGCATGGACAGCAATCGGTAGCCCAAGTACCACCACTCCTACTCTTACAGGAGTAACGATTGGCAATTTGACAGGAACAACCACATTTGCTCTTAAGGTTTATGATGGTGGCTCTGCCAATTGTTTTAATAATTGGAACGGCGATTGTCACATTGTGACTGTACGTGGAGCACACAGCGGAGGTACACTTGCCAGTTCAACACAAAGCATCTGTCACAGTACACAACCTTCAGATATTACATATAGTACTCCTCCAAGTGGTGGAACATCTTTAACCTATCAATGGTACACTCAGACAGGCACAGTGGCTGCACCAAGTGGTAACTGGTCATTGGGTTCATGGACTGCTGTTGGAAGTTCAGGTTCCAGCCCTACCCTTTTGGGAACTACAATTGGAACACTATCAACACCCGGAACATATACTTATGCGCTTAGAGCAACTGATGGTGGAGGAACAACCTGTTTTGATGTTTGGAATGGTGATCGTCATGTAATTACAGTTTATCCAGATGCAAGCATGGGGACTGTTACAGGTACCACACCTCTTTGTATCCTGGGACAAGCTACTTACTCTGCAAACCCGGTAGTTTTAGGCGGAGGTACCGGTGTATGGAGTAGCGACAACACTTCTGCCACTGTTGATCCTTCCACAGGAGTAGTTACCGCGGTAGCATCGGGAACCTGTAACATTAAATTTACAATTACAGGTGGTTGTAACACATCACCGTCCGGACAACAAGCATTGACTATAAACCAAAATGCACAAATAAGCGGAGTATCAGGAACGACTCCTTTGTGTGTTGGTGCATCTGCTACTTATACGACGAGTGGAGCAATTTTGGATGGAGGTACAGGAAGCTGGAGCAGCACAGCAACAGGAATTGCTACAGTAGATCAATCGGGGGTTGTTACAGGGGTTGTTCCAGGGAGTTGTTATATTGAATATACAATCAGTGGTTGCGGAGGAAATCCATCGGCCAAACAGAAAGTAACAATATTACCGGATGCAAGCATCTCGTCTGTTACTGGTACTTCACCGCTTTGTGTTGGCGGATCAGCAACCTATACTGCAAACACAGTAGTGCTTAGCGGAGGGACAGGAAGCTGGAGCAGTGATAATACAAACGTTGCCACAATAAGTACATCTGGTGTGGTGACGTGTATCGCGGCAGGTAGTTGTAATATTGTTTACACAATTAATGGAGGATGCAACGGCACACAATCAGCTCAGCAAACATTGACTGTAAACAATAACACATGGTTAGGCGGGCACAGTACTAATTGGAATGATGCATCAAACTGGTGTAATGGAATTCCGACCTCTACCTCAGATATTGTTATTCCTTCGGGAACCACCTATTCACCACATGTTACATCGTCACCGGTGACAGCAGCTATTTGTCATAACCTAACGATCAATTCCGGAGCAGTACTGACTGTTGATGCAGGAAAAGCGTTTACTGTTAATGGTACTACAACTTTAACAGATCCTCAATGCCTCGTTCTTAAAGCAGCATCCGGTCAGGCTGCAGGAGGTTCAGGCTCTTTCATTGATAATGGTATCACCGGTTCAGGAACTGCAAAAGTTGAAAAGTATCTATCACAAGGACGCTATTGGTATATTGGCTCACCTATAGTATCTATTGCTGCTAGTGATGCTTATGGAACTTTATCAACTGTTCCAAGTACAGGAACAAGAGATTTTTACTGGAAAGAAACTACTCATGCTTATGTTGCTTTGGTTAATACAGATATATTGCAACCAACGCGTGGATATGCTTTTGAAGACTTTGGTAGTTCTCCAATTACAGCAACTTATATTGGCAACTTAAACACAGGATCCATAACAGCAAATCTGACATACACATCTGGTACGAAACAAGGATTTAACTTAGTTAGCAACCCTTATCCTTCAGCAATTAACTGGGGAAGTCAAAACTCACCACAATCTGGTTTAACACAAACCAATTTGGAGCAGACTATTCAGTATAAAGTACCGGGTACTTATGCGACGTGGAATTCAATGGGAAGTGGAACGGGTGTGAATGGAGGCGGACAATATATTCCCGCTATGCAGGCATTCTGGGTACGTGTTGCAGCAGGCAATACTACAGGCAGTATTCAATTCACAAACGCCATAAGAGTGCACAGTGCACAGGCTGCCTACAAACTGGGTGATCCACCTAATGTGTTCCGTATGCAGGTTGCCAGAGACACTTTGGTTGATGAATCAGTTGTTACTTTCTATGCTGCTGCATTGGGCGGTTTCGAAGATTATGATTCACCAAAGATGCTTTCTGATGAACCGGCTTATCCTCAGCTTTACTCTTACACGACAAATGCAGTTCAGGTTGCTGTAAATGGTCAGCCGGTATTGGTAACAGGTGTTGAAAGAATTATTCCACTTGGTTTTCTTACCAACGTTGCAGGTAATTTCAAAATAACTGCTACTAACCTTGCACAGTTTGATGCAAATACTACTGTTTATCTTGAAGATACTCAAATACCCGCAACAGTAAATCTTTCCTCGACCAAAACTTACACTTTCGCATCTAACGCAGGAACCTTCAATAGTCGTTTCAAATTGCATTTTAATAAATCCACCAGCGCTTTGCCAATTCAGTTGCTCAGTTTTGATGCAAAATGTATGAATAACAATGTTGATTTGAATTGGTCAACAGCTACTGAAATGAACAATGATTACTTTACTGTTGAGAGGAGTACTGATGCCGCTACATGGAATTTTGTAAAGAAAGTTAGTGGGGCCGGTAACAGCAACAGCGTGTTGAATTATACAACTAAAGATGCTGACCCACTCAAAGGTATTTCGTACTATAGGTTGAAGCAAACTGATTATAACGGACAGTCGGAATCTTTCAATGCTGTAGCAGTAAATTGTGATGAAGAATCTTCGCAGGTGAACATAACTTACTATCCAAATCCATTTACATCAGAAGTGTTTGCAGTGATCAATAATTCGACTTCAGAAAATGCGACTGTCAATGTTTACAATATTTTCGGAAGCAAGGTTTACTCTAAAAATATCAGTCATGAAGAATTGGAGCTAAAAGGATTTTCATTGAATCTGGAAAATGTTGCTGATGGGATTTATTTTGTGGAATTCAAATCGGATAGTTATTCAGGGATTGAAAAGATTGTGAAAAATTAATGATTGTTGGGGCATGCGTTGGAAACGCTCGCCAGCAGAGGAAATGCGTGCCGCCAGTTGTGCTCGGATTTCATCCCGAAGCTTGGAGACTCGCGAACGAAAGCTTCGGAACACGCAGATGAAATTGTGGACGAAATCTTAGAAGAGGATAATAAAAAAGACCGGAAATTTCCGGTCTTTTTTATTACTGTAAAACTAAATAGTTTTTGATAATGATAAGCTGAAAAGTGCTTATTTACCAAATTCCATATTTGCGTAGCGTTTGTAAGTATTGTAACGCCATTTTGCGGCTTCTTCAGCTCTGCGGAATAATTCGTCAGCTTCTTCCGGGAAACCAAGTTTGAGAGAGGTGTAGCGAACTTCGCTGTTGAGGAATTCCTGAAACTCTGCCCAATTTGGTTCGGGGGAATCGAGTTTGAAAGGATTTTTTCCTTCTTTTTCCAACAGTGGATTGTACCTGTAGAGATGCCAGTAACCAGACTTGACAGCCCTGTCGGTTTGATCCTGGGTCAAGCCCATTCCACGCCTTAGACCATGATTGATGCATGGAGCATAAGCAATGATAATAGAAGGACCGGGGAAAGCTTCGGCTTCTTTGAGAGCGCGGAAATATTGTCCGTTGTTGGCACCCATTGCTACCTGAGCAACGTAAACATATCCATAAGAAATAGCCATCATGCCAAGATCTTTTTTCCTGATCTTTTTGCCGGAAGCGGCAAATTTGGCAATGGCACCAATAGGAGTAGATTTTGAAGCCTGTCCGCCGGTGTTGGAATAAACTTCGGTATCGAGAACAAGAATATTAATATCCTCACCTGTTGCAAGGACATGGTCAATTCCGCCATAGCCGATATCGTAAGCCCAACCATCGCCACCAAATGCCCAAATGGATTTCTTAATAAGGTATTGTTTTAAATCCAAAATTTGTTTGGCAACGGGGAGGTTGCTACCTTCAATTTGTGCAAGAACTTTTCCGGAAGCTACAATAGATTCTTCAGCTTTGTCTTTGGCATCAATCCAGCCTTTGAAAGTTTCCTTCATATCGGCAGGTATCTCTGTCATGATAGCATCTTCCATGAGACGTTTGATCCTGTCGCGGATCTTGCTAACACCAATAGCCATTCCAAAACCATATTCGGCATTGTCTTCGAAGAGTGAGTTTGCCCATGCAACGCCTTTGCCATTTCTGTTAGAGCCACGGTAAGGAGTAGCGGGAGCGGAACCTCCATAAATAGAAGAACAGCCGGTGGCATTGGCCACCATCATACGCTCGCCATAAAGCTGGGTGATGAGTTTGATGTAAGGAGTTTCGCCACAACCAGCACAGGCGCCGGAGAACTCAAACAAAGGTTGTGCAAACTGACTATTTTTGAAAGTTTTGAATTTATCAACAACATTGTCTTTGTAAGTGACATTTTTTTCAACATAGTTCCACCTTGCTATTTCAGCAGTTTGGGTGCCGAGAGGTTTCATCTCAAGAGCCTTTACTTTGGATGGGCAAACGTCAACACAATTGCCGCAGCCGGTGCAGTCTAGAACACTTACCTGAATACGGAACTGAAAAGTATCAACATCTTTTCCGAAAGCTTTTAAAGTAACAGTATCTGAAGGAGCTTTGTCGAGTTCTTCTTTGGTGAAGAGGAAAGGCCTGATGCAGGCGTGAGGACAAACATAGGAACACTGGTTGCACTGGGTACAATTTTCTGAGATCCATACAGGGACATTAACTGCAATACCTCTTTTTTCGTATTCGGTAGTTCCGGCAGGGAAAGTACCATCTTCCCTGTTGAGGAATGTGCTGACGGGGAGACTTTCGCCATTCATAGCATTGATAGGCTCCATTACGTTTTTGATGAAATCAGGAATGTCACGTGTGTCTTTCTTCGGTTTCAATTCAATATTCTTCCATTCAGCCGGCACTTTTATTTCTTTTACTTCGCTGCCCTTGTCAATAGAAGCATAGTTCATGTTGACGATTTCTTCGCCTTTTTTCCCGTAGGTTTTGACGATCGCTTTTTTCATATCCTTAACGGCAAGTTCGTAAGGGATGACATTAGAAACTTTGAAGAATGCAGCCTGCATAATTGAGTTGGTACGGTTGCCCATTCCAATTTCTTCTGCGATAGCTGTAGCATTGATAACATAGAATCTGATCTCGTTTTCGGCAAGATATTTTTTCATGTGATCAGGCAATCTTTTCTTGGTTTCTTCTTCGTCCCATATACTGTTGAAAAGGAAAGAGCCGCCTTTTTTGAGACCTTTGAGCATATCATATTTATCAAGGTATGCCGGAACATGACAGGCTACAAAATCAGGTGTGTTTACATAATAAGGTGAACGAATAGGCACATCACCAAAGCGAAGGTGAGAAATGGTTATTCCTCCGGATTTTTTAGAGTCATAAGCAAAATAAGCCTGGCAATATTTGTCGGTTGCTTCACCAATGATCTTGATTGAATTTTTATTTGCGCCAACTGTACCATCAGCTCCAAGTCCATAAAACTTGGCTTCGTAAATTCCTTTAGGATTCACGCTTATTTCAGGTAGAAGTGGAAGAGAGAGATGGGTTACATCATCCTCAATACCGATGGTGAAATGATTTTTAGGATCTGCTGATTTAAGGTTTTCATAAACTGAAAGCATCATTGAAGGAGTGGTATCTTTAGAGCTTAAACCATAACGTCCGCCAATGATCATTGGTTTTATTTTTTCATCATAAAACATATCCCTGACATCAAGATAAAGAGGATCGCCGTTAGCGCCCGGTTCTTTTGTGCGGTCGAGCACGCAAATCCTTTTCACTGATTTTGGCAGTACGTTGAAGAAATATTTTGCAGAGAAAGGTCTGTAAAGATGAACAGAAATCAATCCTAATTTTTCTCCTTTTATTTCGAGATAATCAATAATTTCTTTAGTTGTTTCGGTGATCGAACCCATTGCCACTATTACATTTTCGGCATCTTTAGGACCGTAATAAGTAAAAGGATGATATTCCCGACCTGTGAATTTTTTCAGTTTCTGCATGTAATCATCAACCATATCAGGAATGGCATCATAAAATTTGTTGGATGCTTCACGTGACTGGAAATAAATATCAGGATTCTGTGCAGTGCCGCGGGTGACGGGATGTTCAGGATTCAATGATCTATCCCTGTATTCCTGCAGAGCTTTATAATCAAGAAGTGTTTCGAGGTCTTCCATTGCAATTTCTTCAACTTTCTGAACTTCTGCTGAAGTGCGGAAACCATCAAAAAAATGAAGGAAAGGGACTCTTGATTTAATAGCTGTGAGGTGAGCAACACCGGCAATGTCCATAATTTCCTGAATACTTCCGGTAGCGAGTAAAGCAAAACCGCATGACCGCGTACTCATCACATCGCTGTGATCACCAAAGATTGATAATGCCTGTGCAGCTATACTGCGGGCAGAAACATGAAAAACTCCGGGTAATAATTCGCCTGATATTTTGTACATGTTAGGGATCATCAGTAACAATCCCTGAGAAGCGGTGAATGTGGTTGTCAAAGCACCTGACTGCAAAGAACCATGCACAGCGCCAGCGGCGCCAGCTTCGGATTGCATTTCGGCCAATTTCACTGTTTCACCAAAAATGTTCTTTCTACCATGAGCTGCCCATTCGTCAACATATTCGGCCATTGTTGAAGACGGGGTGATCGGGTAAATTGCTGCTACTTCACTAAACATGTAAGCCACATGAGCAGCAGCCCAGTTACCATCACATGTTATAAATTTTTTCTTTTCCATAATACTTAATTTAAAACGCTTTTATCTGTTAATTAAAAAACAACTCCATTTTGAAGCGGCGAAGTTATAAAAACAATACCTATAATTAACAATTTTAAC
>Ga0209697_10001910_pt1 | contig 30956 bp, 33 predicted proteins | sample AliMusrvi5mmetaG_FD_184115 | JGI IMG/M metagenome (GOLD analysis project Ga0209697, IMG submission 184115) | Freshwater lake bacterial and archeal communities from Alinen Mustajarvi, Finland, to study Microbial Dark Matter (Phase II) - Alinen... | ecosystem: Environmental > Aquatic > Freshwater... | reverse complement strand
CTGCTTCTCGGGCCGCTCACTCCTTGATCCGGTCCCATCAACGGCCGTCCATTTCTCAGGCGGTTGACAAACGGGAATGTAAGATGATATCTTACCTGCCAAATGACGACCTGCATTTCCAGCAAAGGCCAGATTGTTCTTCCGGCGGAAATGCGGAGGGAGGACGGGATCCGTCCAGGGCAGGTCTTTGAAATCGAGCGGATCTCATCCGGAGATTATCATTTGCGGCTGAAAACGCCGGGGCGATCCCGCAAGGGGCTGGCGCGACTGCTTCTGTCCTGCCCGGACAAAAATTGGTTTCGCCCGGTGGAATCCAACGAGACCACCGATTCGATATGCCCTTCCTTGTTGACAGCAACGTCTTGAGCGAGGTGACCAAGCCGGAGCCGGATGAAGGCGTTGTTGTCTGGTTGAAAGACAACGAAGAGGAGCTCGCTGTGGATCCGATTGTCATCGGGGAACTCAGGACCGGGATCCTTTGCCTCCCTTCCGGCGCGCGCAGGAAGCGGCTTGAGGAATGGTTCCAAAGAGTTGCTGGCTCGTTGCATTGTCTTTCATGGGACTTCGAAACCGGCATGCGCTGGGCTCAACTCCTCGCCAACCTGAGAAAAGCCGGGCTGGCGATGCCCCTCAAGGACAGCCTCATTGCCGCGTCGGCACTCCAGCACGGGCTGACCGTCGCTACCAGAAACGAACGGGATTTCCGCAAGGCCGGGGTCCGTGTTCTGAATCCCTTTCTCGGGTGACTTGCGCGGCGTGCTCCGCGCTGCTACAAAGCCGCCCATGTTGAGAGTCCGAGCATTCCAGGGGCTGAGCCCGAAACCCGAATTGGCGGCGGATGTCGCCTGCGTGCCTTACGATGTGGTGAACCGAGCCGAGGCCGCCGCGCTGACAGCCGGGAACCCGCACAGCCTGATGCATGTGGACCGCGCGGAGATCAATCTGCCGCCGGAGACGGACCCGTATTCGGAGATCGTCTATGCGACGGCGAAAAAAAACCTGGACGGGCTAGTGTCGTCGGGCGCGCTCGTCCGCGAGCCCGGGCCGACGGTTTATTTGTATCGCCAGCAGATGGGCAGCCACGTGCAAACCGGCGTGGCCGCAGTCTGCCACATCGACGACTACGAGAACGACATCATCCGCAAACATGAAAAAACGCGCAAGGACAAGGAGGACGACCGCACGAAGCTGATCGGCACGCTCGGGGCCGACACCGGCCCGGTTTTCCTCACCTACCGGGGCCGCCCGGACATCGATGCGCTGGTCGCCGCGCGGACATCGCTCCCGCCGGATGCGGACTTCGTAGCCCCGGATGGCATCCGCCACACGCTTTGGAAAATGCGGGAGCGCGGCCCGCTCACGGAGGCGTTCGCCAAGGTTCCCCTCGCCTACGTCGCCGACGGGCACCACCGCAGCGCCAGCGCCGCGCGCGTCGGGCGCGAGCGCCGCACGGCGAACCCCCACCACACCGGAGACGAGGAATACAACTGGTTCCTCTGCGTGCTGTTCCCGGCCGACCAGCTCCGCATCCTCCCCTACAACCGCGTGGTCAGCGACCTCAACGGGCACACGCCGGAAGCATTTCTCGCGAAGGTGCACGAGACATTTGAAGTGACGGAGAACGCCCATGCATCGCCGTCCGCGCCTGGAAACGTGAGCATGTTCCTCGACGGGCGCTGGATCGGGCTCTCATGGAAAACCGACCCGTCCGCCGACCCGGTCGCGCGGCTCGATGTGAGCGTGCTCCAAGACCGCCTGCTGGCCCCGGTCCTCGGCATCGACGACCCGCGCACGAGCAAGAGAATCGACTTTGTCGGGGGAATCCGCGGCACCGCGGAGCTTGAGGATCGCGTGAAAACCGGCCGCGCGGCCGTGGCGTTCTCGATGTTCCCGGTGACGGTCGCCCAGCTCATGGACATCGCCGACGCGGGCCAGATCATGCCGCCGAAAAGCACTTGGTTCGAGCCCAAGCTCCGCTCCGGGCTCTTCATCCACACGTTCTGACTTTTCAGACCTCCTCAGCCTCCCACAGGATCCAGTCGCGCATCGCCGGGCTGACGTCCTTGAGGCTGACGATGTGAAGCCGGTTGATCCCGTCCGGATCCCGGTGGCCGAAGTGGAACCTGCAGTCGGAGACCGCGTCGGCGTTGGCGTCGGCGTCGAGGTTTTCGCTGGCCCCGACGAACCCCACGCTGATCGGGGAAAAGTCGGGGTTGAAAAACCCCGTGACGAGCGAGCCGAACACCAAAACTTTCCGGGCCCCGTAACGGTCTTTGAGATACCTCGCAACCTGGCTGGCGAGGCATCTGGCATAGGCGTGATCCATGTGTTCGCGGATTTCCATAAGTTTAATCCTTCCTTGGACATCCGATGGAGCATAATGCGGGCCAACTTGCCAGGGCGTGTCGCTCACGGGTTTTCAGCCGCCTTCGCGCGGGCGGCAATCGTAAAAGCGGCCAGGACGGGCAAGATCGGGGACGGCAAGATTTTCGTGACCACCGGCATGGGGAACAGATCGGGCCGTTTGCCGGCTGCCAGGGGAGAGGGAATCCGGCAGAAAAGCTGGACGGTGGCCGGCATTCGGAGTATTTGAAACTATGTCCGCACCAACCCACAGCAGCCGGGGACATCAAGGGGCAAAGCCAGCGGGCACCAAAGTCATCGCCCTTTCCGTCACGGCGCTCGGCGTCGTCTTTGGCGACATCGGAACGAGCCCTCTTTATGCCTTTAAGGAGTGCCTGAAACACGGGGCAGCATCCGCAGACGTATTTGGAGTCATTTCACTCATTCTGTGGAGCCTGATTCTTTTGGTGTCCATCAAATACGTGGGATTCGTTTTGAAAGCGGACAACGAGGGGGAAGGCGGCATCCTTGCGCTTCTGGCGCTTGCTTTTCCATACCGGAACGCCCCGAACCGGGGCAAAACGGTGGCGGTGATGACGATTCTCGGGCTTTTCGGTGCAGCACTCCTGTATGGGGATGGCGTGATCACCCCGGCGATTTCCGTGCTCTCCGCCGTGGAAGGGCTGGACCTTATCTCGCCCGTATTCGGGAAATTCGTCGTCCCGCTCACCATTGCAATTTTAATCGGACTCTTCTCCGCGCAGCGGCGCGGAACGGAGGCTGTCGGGAGCATTTTTGGCCTCGTAATGACCGTCTGGTTCCTTTCGCTGGGGGTGATGGGAGTTGCGAATATCATCCGGCAACCGGCCATTTTAGCGACGTTTAATCCACTGATGGGCCTGGGCTACCTGGTCCACCATCGCGCGACGGCGATCGCCGTGCTCGGCAGCGTCTTTCTTTCCGTCACCGGCGGCGAGGCGCTCTATGCGGACATGGGTCACTTCGGCCGACGCCCGATTCGCCTCGCCTGGAATGCCTTTGTGCTTCCCGCACTCACACTGAATTACCTGGGCCAAGGGGCGCTGATCCTCTCGAACCCTAAAGCGGCCGAAAACCCTTTTTACTTGATGGCCCCCGGTTGGGCGCTTTGGCCTCTGGTCCTCCTGGCAACTGCGGCAACGATTATTGCCTCCCAAGCGCTGATTTCCGGGGCGTTTTCCCTGACCATGCAGGCGATTCAGATGGGGTATCTCCCGCGGATGCATGTGCTTCATACCAGCGATGAAGCTTCCGGCCAGATTTTTATCCCGCAGGTGAATATGGCGCTGGCGATTGCCTGTATTGGCCTTGTGATCGGCTTCCAGAGCAGCTCGGCCCTTGCTTCCGCGTATGGAATTGCGGTGACCCTGACCATGCTGACCACTACGGCGCTCTTTTATTTTGCCATGCGGCGGGTCTGGCATTGGAGCAGGCCGCCCGCGCTGTTTTTTTGCACGGTGTTTGCCACGGTGGAGATCGCGTTTTTCTCCTCGAACGCGCTGAAAGTATTCCACGGCGGCTGGCTCCCGCTCCTCATTGGCGCCGTCTTGTTTTATGCGATGACCACTTGGAAAAAGGGCCGCGAGTGTATTCGCGAGCAGTTCAAACATGCCATGCCGCTGACAGAGTTTGTAGGATCCATCAATCTTTCCGGGCTTTTATCTGCAAGTCTCAGCCCCTACCGAGTCAAGGGAACCGCCATTTTTCTGTCCAGTTCCCCCGATGCAACACCCAATGCCTTGCTGCAAAACCTCAAGCACAACCATGTGATCCATGATCGGAATATTGTGCTGACAATCGCCACCGATCGGATCCCCTACCGGGACCCGGATACCCGGTTAGAAATCGAACCGATGGAGTGCTCTTTCTTCCGGATTATTGCCCATTTCGGCTTCATGGAGTCTCCGACTATCAACGAGGTCGTGGCGGCAGCGGCTTTGAAAAAGTTCGAGATCGACTTGGAAAAAACCACGTTCTTCCTCGGCCGCGAATCCTTGACGCCGGTCCAAGGCAAAGGCCTCTCTCGCCTCAGCAAATCGGTCTTCTCCGTCATGAGCCGCAACGCCGAAGATGCCGCTGACTTTTTCCGGATGCCCAGCAACCGGACGATTGAAATTGGGCTGCCAGTCGAGATTTGAAACGGGAAACGGATTTTGGACAGAATTCCGCGGAAGAGACTTGCAAGAGGAGGAAGAGGAACATTTCAGGACACTGTGGATTCCGTGTAACTCATTCCGGTCATTCTGTCTCAGCTTCTTCAATCGCTGGATCCGGGTTCAAGGTCTTCGAACTCGCCCTTTTCGGTGGGCGGAAAAGCCTCAGCCCCGGTTGATGACGAGGCAGCGGGGATCGGTCATTTCTTCCATCGCGTAGCGGACGCCCTCGCGGCCGAAGCCGCTTTCCTTGACGCCGCCGTAGGGCATGTTCTCGACGCGGAACGTGGGGACCTGGCCGATGAGGACGCCGCCGACTTCGAGTTCCTCAAAAGCGAGCAGCGCCTTGCGGATGTCGCCGGTGAAGACCCCGGCCTGGAGACCGAACGCGGAGTCGTTGACCATCGCGAGAGCGTCCGGGAACGAGTCGTAGCCTTGTAGGACGGCCAGCGGGGCGAACGCTTCTTGGCAGAGCACGGAGCAGTCCGCGGGAACATTTTCGAGGAGGACCGGGCCGAGCAGAGAACGGCCTTCGACGCGCAACGGCGTGAGAAGACGGGCACCGCGCGCTTCGGCCACCTTGATCCAGCCGAGGATTTTTTCGCGTTCGCCGGCGTTGATCATCGGGCCGACGATGGTCGATCTGTCCGAGGGATTGCCCATCGGGATTTTTTCGTTCGTGCAGGCGACAAGCGCGTCGCGGAACGGCGCGTGGATGTCCTTGTGGACGAGGATGCGCTGGACGCTGATGCACGACTGCCCGGCGTAGCCGAAGGCGGCGGCCGCGATCTTGGGGATCGCGGCCAGCCAGTCGCAGTCCGGCTCGACGACGACGGCCGCGTTGCCGCCGAGTTCGAGGGCGACTTTTTTCTTGGCGGCCTGCGATTTGAGCTGCCATCCGACCTGGGCGCTGCCGGTGAAGCTGACCATCTTGATCCGCGGGTCCACGAGAAGCGGGGGGATGTGCTCGTGATTGAAAGGGACAACATTGACCTGGCCAGGCGGGACGCCGGCGGCATCGAGGACCTCCGCGAGCAGGAGGCTGGAGAGCGGGGTCTTCAACGCGGGTTTGAGGACCATGCTGTTGCCGGTCGCGAGGCAAGGAGCGACTTTGTGGGCGACGAGGTTGAGCGGGAAGTTGAATGGCGTGATGCCGAGGATCACGCCCATCGGAAAGCGTTTGACCAGGCCGAAATGCCCGGCCCCCGGCGCGCTGGCATCCACCGCGATCCCGTGGCCTTCGTCGGAGAGCGCAAGCGCGGCGGCGAAGCGGAAGGTCAGGCGCGCGCGTTCGGTCTCGGCCTCGGCAAACGCGACCGGCTTCCCCGCCTCGGCGACGATCGTCGAAACGAAATCCGCCCTGCGCTCCGCGATGAGGCGCGCGATGTTTTCCAGGATGACAGCCCGCGCGTCGGCGGTCATTTTCCGCGTGGTCTGGAACGCCGAGTGGGCGGATGCGACCGCCTCCTCAACCTGCGCGGCGTCGGCAAGGCAGACGTCCGCCAGACGGGCGCCGTTCCAGGGATTGATGACGGCATGGCTGCTTTCCGAATCCACATGGCGGCCGTGGATGAAGAGCGGTTTCGGCTTCATGGCAGAAGCATCAGATCCGCTCGACTTCGCGCTTCTCGACAAAAATCGGAAGCCCCTCGCGGGTGAAGTGGTTCATGAGTTCCTCGGGGTCGAGCGCCTCCGGCATCATCACCCCGCGCTCGGGAATTTTTCCGGTGGCAAGGAGTTTGGCCGTAATGGCTGGCGGGATGCCGGTCTGGACGAGCGTGAGCGAGTAGCCGTATTTCTCGTAGGTGTCGCGGTGGCTGTCCATCGAGTAAACAAAATACTCGACGCGTTTGCGGTCCTTCGTGCCGCGCACCTCGGTGCCCACGCACGAATAGCCGTCCACCGTCGCGCCAAGCTGGGCGGGCTTCGGAAGGTGGGCGCTAGCCACGCGCACCGGGGAAACCTCGACGCCGTCCACGCGGACTTTTTTCCAGGTGTCGAGATTGAGGAGCTGGAGCGACTTCGAGATGTTCACGACCTTGTCCGGGACGCTGTATTTGAAAACGGAATACCGGACCCCTTTCTCAACGAACGGGGGATAAATCCCTAGGCTGACGCCTTCCTCGTGCGCGACGGCGTAGGTTTTCTGGAGGCCGATCGGATCGGGGAAACGGACCCATTCCACCTCGGTTTCGAGCGGCTTCCCGCTGACGACCCGCCCGTCCTTCACGTAATAAGGAGCCGCCCCGAGCTCCTCAAAAAATGTCTCCGGGGAAAAGAGGACGGCGAACCGGTATCCCTTGACCTCGGCGTTATCGGCGTCGAGCACGCGGATGCTCGAGGCGGTATCGAGGCGGTCGATCGCCCAGCGGGCAAACACGTTCACCGCGCCCGGGTCCATCCCCATGCACAGGATTCCCGCGAGGTTGCGGTCAAGGAACGGCTGGTGAAATTTTTCGATCTCCGCCTCGAAGGAATTTTTGCCCGGCCGCTTGACCCCCGGGGCGGAGTAAATATCCGCCGCCATGTCGAGGTAGTGCGAGCCCGCTCGCAGGCAGGCTTCGAGGACCGAGTGGTTCGTCTGGCAGACGCACGCGTTGCAGGTCACGGTGACGGCGTGTTCCTTCATCAGGGCGGCCAGACCGTCGATATCCATCGCGTTCGCCTGCACCACGACAAACCGGTTTTTCGGAGTCTTGGCCGCCAACTGCCGCGCGAACACCGGATCCAAATCCGCGAGGACAATCCGGTCGAAACAATCGAATTCGTGGAGTTTCTGGCCGATCACGGAGCCAACCCCGCCGATCCCAATAACCATTGCGTTCGCCATAAGAATATGCCCGTCGGGCTACGCCAACCTAGCCCATGGCGCCGAACCTGGCAAGCGGGGGCAGTTCGCCTCGTTTGCGCGCGATCTCCTTGCGTCCGTTCGCTTGCCTCAACCGGATGACGGGTCACTGATGCGCCGGCTCGACGCTCAGAGATCCCTTCATTTTTTCACGCTCCGGCGGCCCGAGCCAGTTCGGAAATTCCCCCAAACGTTTTGGGCCGGCGGCCTTTTTATAGGGGGTTGCTCCCCGCTGGTAGAGATACTCGGAAAGGGTGGAGTTGATTTCGCGGGTGGTGCGGACCGTATCGAACGTAACCCCGCTGCGCGCGCCATCCACCACGTTGGCGAGGTTGGTCAGGGCCATCGGTCCCGACAAAAAAATTGCGGCGACCCCGCCGATGCCCGGCGAGATATTTGATCCGCCCGTGGTGACGATCCGCAGGAACGGCACCGGATACGGGCCGGAAAGATCATACACGACCACGGTGGTGTCCATGAGCGTGGCTCCTGCCCCGAGCCCGACCACCGCCCTCAGAAACCTGCTGCCCTGGTAAACCCGGTCGAAATTCCCCTGGATGAGCCAGTAATTTCCGCGCGGCAGCGGGGCGTTGACGGCGACAGCCTCGGCCGGGGCGACAGACTTCGGAAGCCGCCGCACGAGGTTCCGCGTCATGAGTTCGCGGAGATTGAATTTGAAATCTTCGAGATCCGCCCCGGACCGGTCCACACGGATTTCCTGGCTGCTGAAACTGAACGGCGCAACGAAGACTTTTTCCGGCAACCGGGACGGCGGGTTCGGATTCAGGCGGGCGACATCCTTCACGCTCACCGAGGCGCACGAGGCGAGAAAAATCACGGAGGCGGCGGCTGCGGAAAACCGGGAGAAAATCAACAAACAACAACGCATGCGGGGCTTTGATTCTGATGGGTGAACCCATCCTGTCCATGAAAAAACTTCGCGATCGGGTGAGGTGGCGTCAGTCCAGAAACGCCCAGAGCAGGCTTTTGCTGGTCTGGTCGAGTTCTTCGGGCCGGGGGATGCGGTAGAGATCGCCGGTGATGTCGCGGACGATCCATCCGCCGCCGGGGATCGGCTCCGGCCACGTGTCGAGTTCGGTCTGGAACTTCCGCCCGCCCGCCCGCGTCTCGACCTCCCAAACGCGCAGCTCGATATCCTGCCCGATCCGGCGGATTTTACGGATTTCCAGGCAGCTTGCGGAAGCGGCCACGGCAAGTCCCAGGGCCTTGCGCGAAAGCCCGTCCAGGTCGGCGGGTTGTTCCACGAGCGCGGCCTCCTTGCCGTCGCGGTCGCGGAGAGAAAAAAAACGGTCTGCCGAAACCCACGGGAAGCACCGGACGACACGGACCGGTATCCACGAGCCCGCAGATTTGCACTGGAGGCGTCCGTCCGCGCCGGTTCGGAGTTGGGGATGGGGCTCACTCATACGGCAAAATTGGCGTGGAGTTGTTGCTGGAGGTCGTGGAGCTTGCGGTAGAGGCCGGCTGGGAGCGCGAGCAATTCCGCATGCGTCCCCTCCTCGACCAGCACGCCCTCCTTGATCACCAGAAGCCTGCTGGCACGTTGCAGCGTGGAGAGCCGGTGCGCGATCGCCACGACCGTGCGGCCTTGGACCAAGCGGTCGAGCGCCTCCTGGATGTTCCGCTCCGTCTCGGTATCGACGTTGCTGGTCGCCTCGTCGAGGATGAGAATCCGCGGGTCGTGCAGCACGGCGCGCGCGATAGAAATCCTCTGCCTTTCGCCGCCGGAGAGCGTGTGCCCGCGCTCGCCGACAACGGTTTCGTAGCCGAGCGGAAGCCGGCAGATGAAATCGTGCGCGTTGGCGGCCCTCGCCGCCGCGATCACCTTCGAAAGATCGGCCTCCGGCAGCCCGTAGCGGATGTTGTCGAGCAGGGTCCCGTGAAACAAAAACGGTTCCTGCTGGACCATGCCCACCTGGCGGCGGTAGTGCCCGGTGTCGAGCCGCTTCAAATCCACCCCATCGATGCTGATCCTGCCTCCGCTGACCTCGTAGAACCGCGCAATCAGGTTGATGATCGTGCTTTTCCCCGCTCCCGACGGCCCGACGAGACCGATCATCTCGCCGGGGCGGATTTCGAAATCCAGCCGCCGCAGGATCTGGCGGACGCCGTCGTAGGAAAACGACACCTGCTCGAACCGGATCGCGCCCCGCACCGGATCGAGGCGGACGGCGTCCGAGCTCTCGGCGACAGGAGGCTCGGTATCGATGACTTCGAACACCCGGTGGGCCGAGCTGACCGCACGGTTCATCATCCGGGTGATCTGGCCGATGACCTCGAGCGGATAGAAGAACAGGCCCATGTAGAGAAGGAACGCGACGAATGTTCCCAGCGTGAGCGGTGGCCCCCAGAGGCCGAGCACCCGCGCGAGCGCCATGGCCCAGACGGCGAGCAGGATGACGTGGAACGCGATCATCAGGAGCGGCCAGAACGACGTCCAGCTCTGATGCACGGCGTTGAAGCTCGCGAGGGCGATGTCGTTGCGCTTGTCGAACCGCGCCTTCTCGCGGTCCTCTTGGCTGAAGGATTTGACGACCCGCATGCCGGGGATCGTGTCGGAGAGGACGGCGGTGAGATCGGACCACTTCCGCCATGCGCGGAGAAACCGGCGGTGGATCACCTTGCCGTGAAAATAATACGCCACGAGAAACAGCGGGACCGGAAGCGTCATCACGAGCCCGAGCTGCCAATCCATCCAGATCAGCATCCCCCCGAGCCCGGCGAGCATGAGGACCGAGAGCGAGGCCTCGACGACGCCGAAGGCCAGAAATTCCCAGAGCCGGTCGGTGTCGCTGCTCACGCGGGTGATCAGGCTGCCGGTCTGCTTTTTGGAAAAAAATCCCAGGCTCAGTTTTTGCAGGTGGGCATAGACCTCCTGGCGCAGATCATGGGCGACGAGTTCGCCGAGGAACGCCATTTTCCGCAGGCGCAGCCAGAGGCAGAACTCGCGGACAACGAAGATCAGCCCGAGCAGGGCAATCACGCCGACCGCGGTTTTGACCACGTTTTCGGGGCGCAATTTCCCTTCCCCGACCGGGCGGATCACCTGGTCGAGAAGATACTTCGTGAAGTAGGGAGGAGCGAGGTTGAGCAGGGTCATGATGCCTGCGGCCACCGAGCCGATGACAACCTCCTTACGGTAGGGCTTGAAGTAGCCGAGAAGCCTCCAGATCACCGCCATCTGGTTTTTTGCCACGGTGGACTGGGCATCGCGGATCCTCGATGCCACCGCTTCCGCGTAGAGTTCATCCGGGTTCGACGGCTTCACCGGGTGTCCGTCCAGTTGCTGCTGCAAAAGAAACCGCAACTGCTCGAACGCGCGCTTCTGCCGGTTGGTGAACGTGAACCCGGCGACCAGCTTCTCTTCTTCGCCATAGAGGCCGAGCCAGCCGCCGCTCATGCCGGAATCCTCGCGTACCTGCCGGATTTCCTCTCGCCGGATCCGGCTCCATCCGGACGCATCGCCGTCGTCCGCAATCACGACCAGCGAATCCGTGACGACCACCCACCGGCCATTCAACTGGAGCGAGGCATCAAAATCCGCCCAGACATAGAGGCGGATCGATTCCCCCTCGGCCAGCAATACGGCCCGCACCGGCGCGGCCAGCTCCGCCGGCTGGTCGAGAAACCGGCGGATCAACGATTGGTCGTTGGAAAGTTTTGTGGAACTGGACATGCAGGGAAGAAGGGATTTCACCCGCTTCCCTCATCCTTGCCAAGACATCCGGCGAAAAATGAATTCCGCAGGCGGCATGAGTCGCGTCCTGAGGCCTTTCCTGTTTACCAAGCCAACGACCTCAAGCGGACGGCGACTTCCTCGGCATTTTTCCGGCTGTTGAATGCCGAGATCCGGAAGTAACTTTCGCCGGCCGGACCGAACCCGCTGCCCGGTGTGACAACGACATTCGCCTTGGTGAGGAAGGTGTCGAAGATCTCCCAACTGGTCAGGCCTTCCGGCCCGCGAACCCAAATGTATGGCGCGTTGACGCCTCCGAAAGTTGCCAGCCCGCAATCTTTCGCGGCAGCGACCAGGATCTCCGCATTTCCCATGTAGTGGCTGATCAAGGCGGCCACTTCGGCGCGGCCCTCTTCGGAATACAGGGCTTCCGCCGCGCGCTGGGTGACGTAGCTGACGCCGTTGAACTTCGTGCTGAACCGCCGGTTCCACAGCGGGTGGAGCGGCCGCCGCCCGCCGGAATCTGTCGAGCATTCGAGATCCTTCGGCACGACGGTGAACGCGCACCGGATGCCGGTGAACCCGCCGTTCTTGGAAAAGCTGCGGAACTCGATCGCGCATTTCCGGGCGCCCGGGATCTCGTAGATCGAGTGCGGGATTTCCGGGTCGCGGATGTAGGCCTCGTAGGCGGCGTCGAACAAAATGACGGCGTCGTTCGCGAGCGCGTATTCCACCCAGGCGGCGAGCTGGGCGCGGGTCGCGGTGGCTCCGGTCGGATTGTTCGGATAGCACAGGTAGATGAGATCGACTTTTTCGTGCGGGACCGAAGGAACGAAGCCGTTTTCCGCAGTGCAGGCGAGATAAACCAACCCGCTGTAAAGGCCGGAGGCATCGCCTTCGCCGGTATGACCAGCCATGACATTCGTGTCCACATACACCGGATAGACCGGATCCATGACCGCAATCCGGTTGTCGTGGCCAAAAACATCGAGGATGTTCCCGCAATCGCACTTCGAGCCGTCCGAGACAAAAATCTCGTCGTTCGCGACATTGATTCCCCTGGCGCGGTAATCGTTCTCCGCAATCGCCTGCCGGAGGAATTCGTGCCCCTGCTCCGGCCCGTATCCGCGGAACGACTCGCGAACCCCCATCTCATCGACGGCCGCGTGCATCGCCTTGCGGACCGAGCCGGGGAGTGGTTCGGTGACATCGCCGATCCCGCAACGGATGAGACGTGCGGTGCCGCCGGGGTTCGAGTCGGTGAACGCTTTGACCCTCCGGTTGATCTCAGGAAAAAGGTAGCCGGCTTTGAGTTTGAGGTAGTTGGAATTCAGGCGCGCCATATCAAAACGAAAACGCCCGGTACCGTGGCACCGGGCGTTTCGTGTGGGAAGTCTTAAGCGATGGCCGCGTCGTAATTTTTCTGGGCGGCCGTCCACGAGACCGCGTTCCACAGGGCTTTCAGGTAATCGGCCCGGCGGTTTTGGTAATGGAGGTAATACGCGTGCTCCCAGACATCGGCCCCGATGACCGGCGTGCCGGGACATTCGGCGACGCCTTTCATGAGCGGGTTGTCTTGGTTCGGCGTCGAGCAGATGCAGAGCGACTTGTCCGCCTTGACCGAGAGCCAGACCCAGCCGCTCCCGAAGCGCGCGAGGCCGGCCGCTTCAAATTTCGCCTGGAATTCCGGAAAGCTGCCGAACGAAGCGGCGATCGCATCGCCGAGCGAGCCGGCGGGTGCGCCGCCAGCGTTCGGGCCGAGGATTTTCCAGAAGAAGCTGTGGTTCCAATGCCCGCCGCCGTTATTGCGGACTGCACCGCGGATCGCTTCCGGCACGGTGGCGAGATTGCCGATCAGGGCGTCGAGGGATTTCGAGGCGAGCTCCGGCGAGCTCTCGAGGGCCTTGTTGAGGTTGGCGACGTAGGCGGCATGATGTTTGTCGTGATGGATCTCCATCGTCCGCGCGTCGATCGTGGGCTCCAGCGCCGTCGCGGCGTAGGGCAATACAGGAAGTTCGAATGGCATGGTTGGTTTTGGTTGAAGGCAGAAGGTAGTTCGGTCAGGGACAGTTTCAAACGGAAAAATCGCCCGGGCTCTTTTCCGTTTTTCGAATTGCGCCCGCGCCGCGAAGGCTCAAACTGCGGCCATGCCGACGGAAAGCATGATAAAATGACACGCGGGTTTCTTGACAAATTGATCGAGCGGATCGGCTTGGTCCAGCCGGGCGAGGTCCAGAACTACCTGGTCGAAATCGCCCGCGAGAAGGGGTTCCTCGAAACCATTTTCAACGCGATCCTCGAAGGGGTGATCGTGACCGACCCCAAAGGCCGGATCATCTACCTCAACCGCGCGGCCTGCGGGTTCTTCGGCATCGAGGCCGCCAGCAATCTCGGAAAACCCTTGGGCGACGTGATCCGCGGGCTCGACTGGAGCGCCCTGAGCGGCCCCGGCGTCGGCGTGGTGAACCGCGACCTCGAGGTCTTCTACCCGGAAAACCGGTTCCTGAATTTCTATGTGGTCCCGCTGATGAGCGACGAGTCTGAAGGCGGGAACCGCGAAATGGTCGGAGGAGCGGTCATCCTCCGCGATATCACGCAGAGCCGCCGCGCGACCCAGGAAACCATCGAGACCGAACGCTTCTCCGCCCTCACCCTCCTCGCCGCCGGAGTCGCCCACGAAATCGGAAACCCGCTCAACTCGCTCGACATCCACCTCCAGCTCATGCAGCGTGAGCTGCGCAAACTCCCCGCCAAAGCCCGCGCGGGCGTCGAGGAGTCGGTCCATGTCGCCCGGGCCGAGGTCTCGCGCCTGGACCACATCATCACGCAGTTCCTCCGCGCCATCCGCCCGCAACCGCTCGATCTTCGCCCGGTCAACCTCAACGGCGTCGTCGAGGAATCGCTCCAGTTTCTGGCTGCCGAGATCCAGGACCGCGACATTCTCGTCGAGACGAAGCTGGATAAAAACCTTCCGGCGCTCAACCTCGACAGCGACCAGATCAAGCAAGCGTTTTACAACGTGAGCCGGAATGCGTTCCAGGCCATGAAATCCGGCGGGATCCTGCGCGTCCGGACATCGGTTGACGAGACCCACGTGAATGTCTCGTTTTCCGACACGGGCGGCGGAATTTCCCCCGAGCACATCGGCCGGATGTTCGAGCCGTATTTTACCACCAAGGCCGGCGGAAACGGGCTCGGGCTCCTCATCGTGCGCCGGATCGTCCGCGCGCATGGCGGAGAAGTCGTCCTCGAGAGCGCTCCGGGCCGCGGGCTCACCCTCACGATCCGCCTCCCCAGAGCCGACCGGCGGGTGCGCTTCCTCAAACAGGCCAACCCGGAAAACTGAAACTGCAAAACTTTGATGCGGCCGCATCAAAGTTTTGTGAGACAGGGGGGCTCAGTTCGGCCTGGAAACGTGGCCGTCGGCGTAGAGCCTGTTGAGCTTTCCGGAGTGAACGTTTTCGTAGTCCGTGCAAATGGTCACGCGGCTGGGATTGACGACCCGCACGGTATAGCCGCGCCGCCCGCCGTAGATTTTCGGGGCGGCGGCGTTCTCGCTGTCAAGCATCACCCGCCACTGGTAGCTGGTGTGGGGATTATTTGCCGCATACCAGTTCGGGCCCTTGAGATCCGCCGGGCACTTGACCACCGCGTCGGTCACCCCGTAGGGGCCGAGCACGTCCAGCAGGGGTTGCGCGACGATCGCATTGGGATCCGACGGATCGTTCGGATAGACCGGGTTTTGCGGGTCGGGCTCGATGATCGGATAGTCGTTGTTGTTGTCGCCGACGTAATTCAGGACCCCGATCCCGATTTGCCGGAGGTTGCTCATGCAGACAACGCTCTGCGAGCGCTCCTGAAACTTTGCGACCTGCGGGAAGAGCATCGTGGCCATGATGCCGATGATGGCGACCACCGCGAGAAGCTCGATCAATGTGAATCCGTCGCGCCTTCTCATTGTTTGGGAGGGTGAGCAATCATCTGCTGCTTCTGGGCGATGTAGTTCCTCATCCGATTCTCGCGCTGTTGCGGCGACTGGCGGGCGTCGCGTGCAGCCTGGCGGTCGGCCATTTTGTCCTGCACGTCAGGGCGGTTCATCATTTCCTCCATCTTGGCGCGGCGCTGGTCTTCGGGGAGTGAGCGGATTTCTTCCCAGGATTTTCTCATCGCATCGAAATCCGCCTTGGCGGCTAGGCGCTCATCCGGCGGGAGCTGGGCGATCGCCGCCTCCGCCCGCTGGGCCATCCACTCGGGGTTCATTCCCTCGCGGCCGCGCGGACCTCCCGCCTGTCCGCCCCTGTCTCCGCCATCGGGCGGCCCTCCCGGCCTTCCATCACGCCCGCCCCGTGCGATAATCAAGAAGCTTTCCTGGACCTGTCCGCCCGAGGAGCTGATGAGCTGCCGCACGATGCGGGCGGCGGGCGCGGTGCTCTTCGGCATTTTGGCGTCCGGATTCCAATCGCGAGGGACGGCGGTCATCACGCCGGATTTCACGGCGACTTGGAGGAGGGCGGACTGGAGGTCGTTTTTTTCGCCAGCCTCGGGTTTTACGGCGAGGAAGCGGGGGTCCGGCGGGGTGTCGCCGGCGAGCATTCCCATCGAGGGAAACCATGCGACCGCCCATTGATCCGAACGTTTGCCGGAGGCGAGTTCCTCCAAGGCGGCAGCCGCCTGGGTTTTCGTGGCAGCCCCAGCGAAGACGACCCGCAGCTCTCCCTCGACCCGGACCGAAAGTGTTTCCAGCGCGTCCATGAGGTGGACTTTTTTCATGTGGATGGTGACAAGAGTTTCCGGCGGAACGTTGGTCCCGATGCGCACGTGCCCCTGGCGTTCGATCGATGCGATGACTTTCGTGACGGGAGCATCTTTGAAATCCAAGGTAATCAGCCCGTCCGGCCAGAAATACCAGATCGCGGCGAGAACAAGAAGCACACCTGCCGCAGCGAGCAGGATCGTTTTTCGGTTGGAATGCATCGCGAATCCAACACCCCGCCTGCTGCGAAGTTGCGGAAAATTTGACAGGGGTCCGCGCGATGGCGATGATTGCGGGGTCATGCCGAGTCCAAAAATCGACCCCGAGCTCCACCAGAGCAAGAAGCCGGACTGGATCAAAGTCCGCCTGCCGAACAACCCGGTTTTCTTTTCGACCAAAGACCTGGTGTCGGATCTGCGGCTTCACACGGTTTGCGAGAGCGCCCAGTGCCCGAACCGCTGGGAATGCTGGAGCGGCGGAACGGCGACGTTCATGATCGCCGGCGAGCGCTGCACCCGGGCGTGCGGGTTCTGCGCGGTGGACACGGCGAAGCCGCTCCCGCTCGAAGACGACGAGCCGCAGCGGGTTGCCGAAGGCGTGAAACGTCTCGGGCTCAAGCACGTCGTGATCACCGCCGTCGCCCGCGACGATGTGCCCGATGGCGGGGCCGACCACTTTGGCCGGACGATCGAAGCCATCCGTGCCGCTGACCCGCAGGTGGCCATCGAGGTGCTTGTCCCGGATTTCAACGGCAAAGATCCCTCGATTCGCCGGGTTTTGGATGCTAAACCGGACATCTTCAACCACAACCTCGAAACCGTCGAGCGGCTCACCCCGGTCGTCCGTTCGCGCGCCAAATACCGCCTGTCGTTGGCCGTCCTGCGGCGTGTGAAAGAGATGGAACCCGGCATGATGACGAAGAGCGGGATCATGCTCGGGCTCGGGGAGACGGAGAACGAGCTGTTCGAGGCGATGGACGACCTGCGCGAGGCCGGGGTGCGTGTGCTCACCCTCGGCCAATACCTGCGCCCGACCCCGAAACATCTGCCGGTGGTCGAGTATGTCAACCCGGAGGCGTTTCAGCTTTACGGCGAGATCGCCCGGAAAAAAGGCTTCACCTTCGTCGCCAGCGCCCCGCTCGTCCGCAGCTCCTACCACGCCGGGGATTTCAACCCCGTCTCCCGATAGGCCGGGATTTCCTTCCAGTCGGATCCCATGCCCGCCACCACGCTTGCCGCCATTCTGGGATTCACCGGGGTCGCCCTCGGGGCGTTCGGGGCGCACGGGCTGAAAGACGTGCTGGCCGCGAACGGGACTGCGGCGGTCTGGCAGACGGCGGTCCTCTACCAGCTCGTCCATGCGGTCGCCTCGCTCTGGGCCGCCGAGCACCGGCCTGTTGTTGCCCGTCTCTGGGCGGCGGGAATCGTCGTCTTTTCCGGCTCCCTCTATGCGCTCGCGCTGACAAACATCCGGTGGCTGGGAGCCATCACCCCGGTCGGCGGAGTTCTGTTTCTCATCGGATGGGCGCTGCTCATCAAGTCCGCGAAGTGATCGCGAACACCGCCGCGCCCCTCACAGCCGGCTGGTCGATGTCGTGGCGATGGGGGTTTGAGCCCTGCCCGATCCGGGATAATCCGTTTGCCCTGCGCTATTTCTTGTGGACCTCCGAGGCGACTTTGAGGCGGAGGCCGTTGAGGCGGATAAACCCGGTGGCGTCGTCCTGGTTGTAGGCTTGGGTGGGGTCGGCTTCCATGGTGGCGATGTGCGGGTTGTAGAGGCTGAGCGGGCTCTTGCGTCCAGCGGCGTGGATCCCGCCTTTGTAGAGCTTCACGCGGACGGTGCCGGAGACATTTTTCTGCGATTCGCTGACGAGCGCCTGGATCGCCTCGCGTTCCGGGGCGAACCAGAATCCGTTATAAACGAGCGTGCTGTATTTCGGGATGAGGCCGTCGCGCAGGTGCATGACCTCGCGGTCCATCGTGAGCGATTCCATCTGCCGGTGGGCGAAGTGGATGATCGCGCCGCCGGGGGTTTCATAGACGCCGCGGCTCTTCATGCCGACGAACCGGTTTTCGACCATGTCCACCCGGCCGACCCCGTGCGCGCCGCCGAGCTTGTTGAGCTTGCGCATGACGCCGAGAGGGTTCAGGGCCTCGCCGTTTACCGCGGTGCAGTTGCCTTTATCGAATTCGAGCTCGACGAGTTCCGGCTTGTCCGGCGCGTCCTCGGGCAGGACCGACAGCGTGGTGAAATACCCGCGGTTTTTGAGGTCGCCGGCATCGAACCACGGGTCTTCGAGGATCCCGGCCTCGTAGCTGATGTGCAGAAGATTACGGTCCATCGAAAACGGTTTTTTCGAACTCGCCGCGACCGCCACGCCGTGGGCCTCGGCATACGCGATCATCTCCGCTCGCCCGGGAAATTTTGCGCGGAACCGGGCATCCCGCCACGGCGCGATCACTTCGATTTCTGGCGCGAGCGCGGCGGCGGTAAGCTCGAATCGGACCTGGTCGTTGCCCTTGCCGGTCGCGCCGTGCGCCACCGCAGTGGCCCCTTCCGCGCGGGCGATCTCGACCATCCGCTTCGCGATGAGCGGGCGAGCGATGCTCGTCCCCAGAAAATACGCGCCCTCGTAGATCGCGCCCGCCTGCAGGATCGGATAGATAAAATCCCGCGCGAATTCCTCCTGGAGGTCATCGACGTAACATTTGGCCGCGCCGGTGCGCAGGGCTTTTTCTTCGAGGCCGTCGAGCTCCTCCCCCTGCCCGACATCCGCGCAGAACGCCACGATCTCGGCCCCGTAGGTTTCCTTGAGCCAGTTCAGAAGAACCGAGGTGTCCAACCCCCCGGAATATGCGACGACGATTTTTTCCATAGAGCATGAATTATTGGCGGGATCGGACGGGTTTCGCAACCCGCGAGACGGGAAATTTTTGCCGGCGGCAACCGGCTTTCCCGGCGGCTGTGGCCGCTCGTCGAAAAACGCAATCATCCCGGCCAAAACGCCGCCGGCTGCAAAATTCGTTTGACCTCGGTTAATATTTCGGAGACCAAACTTCCGACCCTGCGGCAGAGGTCGACGGGACGCACCTAACAACAGATGAAACCCGCATGGAAATGGGCGATGGCGTCTGGCGCTGCCATGATGGTCGCCGGAACTTGTCTGATCGGCGCGGGATCGGACATTGGCACTTCGCTGATTTCGGTTCATCTGCCGTGCTCGCAAGGCGGCAGCGGCGGGCGGCCGGCGGAGGAGTCCGTGTTCCAGTTCGACAAGCAGGACTATTTTCTCAGAGGAGACGAGGCCGGGATCCGCGAATACCTGACGAAAGGAGAGACGTTCGAGAAATGGAACACCCTGATCTCGGTCCGCGGGTTTGATGGAATCGCCGACCCCCGCGCGTATGCCTTCCAACTCGTCAAAAACGCCAAGGCCAGCGGGCCGAATGCCCAAGGGCAGGTCATGGAAGATGAGCAGGCCGGATCGTATATCGCCGATTTCCTCGTGTTTTCCGATGAGGGGGCCGAGCCTTCTTTTGCGGAGTGGAATCTCTGGCGCATCGAAAAGAAAGGCAACGGGATCGAGGCCGTGCAATACGCCCGGCGGTTCTACGAGATCGACGGCTCGACAGCCAAAAAACTCATCGCCGCACGGAAAAAAATCGTCCCGCAGCTCGCGGTCTTGGAAATCCCCGACTAAATCCTGAGGAGTGAGACCCCCATCCCGCCGCGGATTCCGGCCTGCAACCTCGCTCGGATTGCTGGTCATCTGCCTCACGTCGCTGGGCGCGATGGTCGCGCACGCTGGCGTGGAGGCCGCGTTTCCTGCCCCGAAAACCTGGGTCTTCGCGGCGGGGTTGCTCGAATGGAAAGACGAGGAAACCCTGGGAAGTTTTCCGAAAAAGAACCGGCAGGACGCCCTCATGGTGGATCTGCTCCGCAAAGCGGGCGTCCCGGATCAGCAGATTCTCTATATCCAGGACAAAGACGCCACCCTGAAGCGCCTCCAGAGCTCGCTGAAAACCTTTTTGCAGCGCATTCCGCGCGATGGCGTGCTGGTTTTCTACTACTGCGGCCACGGATATTCCGAGGAATCCGGCGATGGAAAAAGCGAAGTCGTCTTTGCCCCTTGGGATGCTTCGGACAAAGTTGGCGGTTGGAGCATGGGCGGTGTGGCGTCGCAAATTTACGAAGAATTCCACGGGCGTCGCGCCTTGTTGCTGGCCGATTGCTGCCACTCGGGCGAGATGGTCAAAGCCGCCCGCCAACTCGCAACAACCCACCCGGACGGCCCGCTCGTGGCAGCCGTGAGCTCGTCATCGGCCAGGGAAAACTCCACCGGCGACTGGACTTTCACGGAAGCCTTCGTGGCGGCGCTGAGCGGACGCTCGTGGACGGATTTGGACTCCGATGGCAACACCACGCTGCGGGAGTTCGCCAACTTTGCGGCCCGGGATATGACGGCGTTTCAAGCCCAGCACTCCACCTGCGAAATTCCCGATTCATGGCCCGCCGATGCCGCCCTCGCCGCCACGAGCGGTCCGCGCGGCGGACGGATTGGCGAACGCGTCAACGCGCATGCTGATGGCGCATGGTGGAAGGGACGCGTCATCGACGAAAATGCGGGAAAATTCCGCGTCCGTTTCGTGGGGTATTTTCAGGACGACGACCTCTGGCTGGCCGCCAAAGACCTGAGGCCGCTCGAAAACAGGAAACGCTATGCGCCCGGCACCCCGGTTGATGCCAAATGGAAAAACAAGTGGTGGCCGGCGGTGGTATTGGAGGAAAAAGATGGCAGCCACCTCATCCATTACACCGGCTATGACGAGTCGTGGGACGAGTGGGCGCCGGCGGAACGTCTCCGTCCGCGACAAGAGTGAAGGAATTCCGTTCCGCCTGCGGTCGGCGAGGGTTACTCGCTGAATTCGATGACGAGATTGCTGTCGCAGAAATCGAACGTCTTGGGCTTGGACCCCGACCCGTCGCTAAAAATGGCTTTGACCCACTGCTTGCAGCCTTCGCTGTTCGTGCTCGAATCCCATACGAGCTTCACGGTGTCTCCGGCGGCAATGCCCGAGCCAATATTGAATTTGCTCCAGGTTTTTCCATCCTCAGAGACAAGGACTTGCTTGATCACCGACTCGGTCGAGTTTTGCACCTTGAAGGAGTATTCACCGCCTGCTGCTGCGGAGTTTTGCAGTGAGCCGAACGCAAGCGCGAGAAAGGCGATGGCTGGGAAGATAGCGGTTTTGAGTGAAGAGACGTTCATCATGTCGTGAGATGGTTGCTTGCGTTTGTTTGGTTTTTGATTTTCGCCAGCGGAAGGTGCTGTCCCGGCCGGGCGATTGCGCATTTCCTAGCATTGGAAAAAGTTGGAATCAAGGGTTATTTATGATCAGAATCAATCTTTTCTAAACCGCTTTTCTCCCCGGAGAGAGGGTTTTTAAGTTGCTGGCTTGGAATCTTCCATGACTTCTGCGAGAATCGATCCCTCATGTCCACCGAAGCCAAGCCATCCGTCCTTTTGTCGCAGGGGTTCCCGCCGGAACCTGCCGCGCCGGACTTCGCTGCGTGGTTTGAGAGCAGTCCCGTGCGGCGCGAGGGTGGCGTCACCGTTGCTGCGCTGCCGCCCCACCCGCGGTCACTTCCCGTCACTCCCGTGCGGGCGCGTCCGTCCGACGCCGGGCATGGATCCCTTCCGGGGGCCGCACTGTTCTCGGAATCTGCCGGGCTCGCATTCGGCACGGAGATTCACGAGGCGCTTGCCGCGATCGAGTGGTTTCCGTGCGCGGCCCTGCCGTCACCGCTTTCTCCGGGGGCCGGAGGAATCCTCGCGCGCTTCCTCGCCGCGCCGGGAATCGCCCCGGTTTTCGAGCGCCCGTCTGCGAACTCCGAGGTCTGGCGCGAGCGGTCGGTCGCGTGCCGGCTCGATGGGACGATTTATTCCGCGCAGATGGATCGGGTGGTGGTGACTCCGCCAGCGTCAATCACAGGGAACGGCCGGATTTTGCTCGTGGACTTCAAAACCGACCAAGGGGAGCCGGAGGAAATCGCCTCGCGCTACAAGGCCCAGCTCGAAATCTACGCCCGGATCCTCGCGGCCTGGTCGGGCGGGCGGCATGCAATCACCGCCGCGGTGGCAACCGTCCGGAAGCCCGCGCTCGTCAGGGTTTGTTGAGGATGCCTGTCGAGGCCCGGGGGAGGAGGTGGCCGAGGGAAAATTCCTGAGCTTTCCCGGAAAGGTTTGCGGAGAGAATCGCGAGTTCGGGGTTGAACTCCGCGAGCACCTGCCTGCAGGCACCACAGGGGCTGATCGCCTCATCCGAATCGGCGGCGATGGCGATGCAAAGAAAGTCTCTTTTCCCTGCGGCGACGGCCGCACCAACGGCCACTCTCTCGGCGCACATCGTGAGCCCAAGGCTGAGGTTTTCGACGTTGCAGCCGGTGAAAACCGAGCCGTCCGCGCAGAGAAGCGCCGCGCCCACGGCGAACCCGGAATACGGGGCATGGGCATTTTCCCGGACCTGGATGGCGGCTTGAATTAATGAGGAATTGTCCATTGGATATCAGAGGGTTCCCGTTTCTCAGCTTGTGCAAACCTAACAACTGTGCTTGATTCCTGCACGATGAAAACCGGGCAAACCGAGGCATCTCCCGCGAAAGCTCTGTTGGAGGAATTGGAGGTGTTCCGTGGAAATTGCCGTGGCACCTTGGATTCCATCGGCGCGAGGCTGAGCGAACAGATCGACGCCATCAAGTTCCGGATCGAGGCTCTCGGCTCAGGCGGGGATGTCCCCAGCGGAAAAAACCGCGACATCCGCGACATGCTCACCCTCCTGAGAAACGCCGGGGTCAAACCGGATAAAGGCCGTCGCAAAGACCTGAAAAAACTCGATTCCATCTCGGAAGATCTCACCATGATGGTCCAGGACTGGAAATGAACGCCCGTGAGAAGCCTCCTTGCCATGCTCGCGATGCTCGCCTCCGCCATGGCCGCTGACGAAAAAGCGGTTTTTGGCGGCGGGTGTTTCTGGTGCATGGACGCGGTCTATCACGGCCAGCCCGGCATCAAGTCCGTGGTCAGCGGATTTGCCGGAGGCACGGTCCCCAATCCGACCTACGAGCAGGTCTGCACGGGGAAAACCGGCCATGCCGAAGTCGTCGAGATCACGTTCGACCCGGCGTTGACGTCGTATGAAAAAGTTCTGGACCTCTTCTGGGACGCCCACGATCCGACGACCCTGAACCGCCAGGGCGCCGACTCGGGAACCCAATACCGCTCGATCATTGTCGCCCAAAGCCCGGAGCAGCGCGCCGCCGCAGAAAAGTCGAAAGCCGCCGCGCAGTCGAGGTTCCGGCAGCCGATCGTCACCGAGATCGTCGAGGGCAAGCCGTTCTATCCCGCCGAGGAGCATCACCAGGATTTTTACGAGCGCAACCCCAACTACCCCTACAGCCGCGCCGTCATCGCCCCCAAGCTCGAGAAACTCAAATCCGGCTCCCACTAGCCGGGGCCGCGCGCCGATGAAGATCCCGTCCCGAGGCGCCGCGGACAACCCGCCAAACCGGTTCGAGCGTCTGACCGTGGAGTTGGAAGAACCGGCGGAACGGAATCCCCGCACGCAATTTCTCCGCGAATCCGCGCGCTCGATCATCTCGCGCAACGACAGCCCGGACATCACCTTCAACGCGAGCCTCAACCCCTACCGCGGCTGCGAGCACGGCTGCCCGTATTGCTACGCGAGGCCCTACCACGAGTATCTCGGGTTTTCCTCCGGGCTGGATTTCGAGACCCGCATCATCGTCAAAGAAAACGCGGCCGAACTTCTCCGCGAGGAACTCGGCTCGCCGCGCTGGAAGCCGGAGGTCCTGGCCCTGAGCGCGATCACGGACGCCTACCAGCCGGTCGAAAACCGTCTCGGCATCACGCGGCAGTGCCTGCAGGTGCTGGCGGAATTCCGAAATCCGGTCGGTGTCATCACCAAAAACCACCTCGTCACGCGCGATCTCGACATCCTCGCCAGGATGGCCGCCGAGGGTCTCTGCTCGGCGCACATTTCGGTGACCTCGCTGGACCCGGAGCTCTCGCGCCGCATCGAGCCGCGCGCCTCGATGCCAGCCCACCGCCTCGATGCCATCGCGAGGCTCGCGCAGGCGGGCATCCCGACCGGGGTCGTCATCGCGCCGGTCATCCCGGGACTGAACGACCACGAAATCCCCGCCATCCTCCGGGCCGCCCGCCAAGCGGGGGCGACCCGCGCCTCTTACAGCATCATCCGCCTCCCGCACGCGGTGAAAGAAATTTTCGCGGACTGGCTCGAGGAACATGTCCCCGGAAGCGCAGAAAAAATCCTCGAGCGCATCCGGGACCTGCGCGGCGGGGCGCTGCATTCGTCGAAATTCGGCGAGCGCATGCGCGGGAGCGGGTTCTGGGCGGACCAGATCGCAACGCTGTTTTCCCGGTGCCGCGCGCGGGAGGAATATGCGGGCGGGCATTTCGAATGCAACCTTGGCGCGTTCCGCCATCCGCCCGCCCCCCAGCTCGCCTTCGATCTCTGAGCCGAAATATAGGGTTCAGCCTCCAACAACAAATGCCACGCCGGGCTTGGAGGAGGAAATGGCAGCGACGATTTCCGGCACGAGCGGCAGCAAATCTCCGAGCCTGTTCGAGCGGGCACGCAACACGACGAGGGCGATCCCGAATTTCGGGAGAGATTGCTGGAATGAAAGGTTCCTATCCATCGTGACAAACACGTCGAATTCCTTCTCCGCGAGCGCGAGCAGTTGCCCGTTCTTGACTCCCGCCCAGCCGCGCTTGGAAACCGTGGTGACTTGGTGCCCGGTGAGGTGCCGCAGGATCCGGCGATCCACGCATTCGTCAAGCAGCACACGCATGGACGACCTGCTCCAGCATCAACCGCTTGGACTCCTCAAGATAAGCAATGACCTGCTCTTTGGACACAGTCGGGAACCCGTCCAGAAACTCATCGATCGAATCCCCCGCCTCCACGTAATCCAGAAGCGTCTGGATCGGAACCCGCGTGCCCGCAAAGCACGGCGTCCCGCCCATGATCTCGGGGTCGATGGAAACAACCTTCATGCCGCAAGCATCGCACAGTTGCGCTTTCTTGCCAAGCCGGGGGGCGAGGATCTGCCTGAGCCGAAATATTTGGGCTCACGCGGGGATACGACGGGCTGGGCTACAATCTTCAAAAGATCGCAGGATGTCCCGGCAGCACGTCCCTCAGTTTCACCCGGAGTGCGCGTGCAAGAACCACCAATTCGCGGTCGGTTACGCAGCGGATGCCGGTCTCGATTTTGGCGATGGTGTTTTCGCCGATGTCCCAGCCGAGCGTCCCGCAACGGGCGGCCAGCATCGCCTGCGAGAGACTTCGCGAGCGTCGAGCCGTCTTGAGATGCGGGCCGATGATGTTCTGGGACTTTGGCATCTTCCGTTTTCGGAAGTTGACCGTAGCCGTGTAGTCGGATTAAAAGATTCCGATAACGGAAGGTTTCATGCATAAATATTTTCATCGTTTGGACTTCTCCGGGGCAGGTCAAAAAGATCGGAGCTTTGGCAGGGGGAAGAGCACTTTCCGGTGGAAAAGGAGTCTAATCCAATGACCGACCGATTCTTCGCGTTGCTATGGACCATCGCCCTCAGTGCGGTTTGTGTGGGCTGCGATTACTTCTTGAAGCGGGCATCGGCACTTCCTCAACCGTTCCTCTCGCGGGATTTCTGGATCGGCCTCGCAGGTTACGCGATTTCGGCCTTCGCGTGGGTGTTCCTGCTCCAGCGCATCAAGCTCGCGACGATTGGCGCGATCTACTGCCTCACACTCATCATCCTACTGGCCGCTGTCGGCACTTTGGTCTTCGGGGAGAAACTGAACGCGCTGGAAATCCTCGGCCTCGGTCTCGGCTGCCTCTCCATCTTCCTGCTTGTGCGCTTCGCATGACACCGAACGATCTGGACTCCATCTACGTGGCCCAGTGTGAACTGGACCAAGGGCTTTTCGCCGGGCGGGATTTCGCGAAGGGCGAGTTGATTTTCCAATTCACCGGGCCTGAAATCAGTTTTCTCGATACCGTTGCCAAGGGGGATAAGCAAAGTCATCCACTGCAAATCGGCCCAACGGTTTATATCGATGTGGAAGCCCCTTGCGTTTTTATAAATCACTCCTGCGAGCCGAATGCTGGCGTCCGCAATACCCGCGAGGTTTATGCGCTGCGGGAGATCAGGCAGGGCGAGGAAATCCAGTTTGATTACTCGACGACGATGAGCGAGAAGCACTGGACGATGCGGTGCCTGTGCAGGACGCCATCCTGCCGGGAGATCATCGGAGATTTCCACGATCTGCCTGAAGAGCTTCAACGCCGCTATCTGGCGATGGGGATCGTGCAGCCCTTCATCGTCGAGGAGTGGCATTCCCGGCAGACCAAATGATGCTCGTGGAGTTTGTATTGCGGCCAAGGACATTGACGCAGGGGAATAGTTGACAGACGATTACCGAGAATTCGACGCCGATCCGTGGGATGTGATCCGTTGATCGGGAGCGCGAGGCTCCGTCCGATCCGAAATATTTGGGCTCACACGGAGGTGCGCCCTCCCGAGGCCAGGATCTCTTTCGCTTCGGCCTCCGCGAGTTCGGCGGCTTGGTCGAGGGCAGCGGCTTCTTCGGTGAGTTCTTCCGCGAGCAATGCCTTGGCGGCGCGGCGTTTTTTTGCGGCGAGGGCGCGGAGGGATTCGATGCGGGCGAGCTGTTCCGGTGTGAGCGGTGGAGGAAGTTGCTGACCGTCTGCGGGAAGCAGCGGGCGGGTGGCGCGGGTGTGGATGGTGATCATGCCGGCCGCGGCGAGATTTTCGAGCGCCTGCCATGTCGCGGCGTCGAGAATTTGGAGCGTCGGCTTGTCGCCGCGCCAAGGGGTTTCCGCGAACAGCTCGTCGATGCGCGGTCGGTCGGCGTCCGCGCTGTCCTGCAACACGGCCATCAGGACGGGAGTCGGCGAGCCGGGAACCCATGTCTCCTCGCAATGCGCGAGGCGGTTGCCGAGGGCTGCTTTGGCGCGGGAGGCGAAGTGCGCGGACGGGTCGGATGGCGGGGGTTTCGCGGATGTTGCTTCCTCCGGGACGGCGGCCATGACCTGCGCGAGGCGTTTGAGGAATGCTTGGCCGCCGCTCTTGAGTTTGATCTTGGCGAGGTCGCCGGTGCCGTCGAGCACGCCTTGGGCGAGCTCCATTTTCTGCGAGAGCGAGGCGAGCATCCCGTGCTCGATCGTGTTCTCGGCGATGAGGTTGACTACCGTGACCGTCCGGAGCTGGTTTTTCCGCCAGGCGCGGGCGATCCGCTGTTCGAGCTTCGCGGGGTTCCACGGGAGGTCGCAGTTGATAACGACGCTGGCATTCTGCAAATTCAGCCCGACGCCGCCGGAATCGGTCGAAAGGAATAGCCGGCAGTCCGGGTCCTGCCGGAAGGCGTGGATCTCGGCGCGGCGCTGCTTTTGCGGGACGGTGCCGGTGTGCCACGCGAATCCGGTGCGGGTTTTGTCCGCCCACTCGCGCACGCGTTCGAGCATGCCGATCCATTCCGAAAAGATGATGACTTTGACATCGGGGTCGGCGAGGCATTCGTCGAGGACGCGGGCGAGCTCGTCGAGCTTCGGGCAATCGCGCGAGGGGTTGCCTTTCATGATGCCCGGCGAATCGCAGACCATGCGCATCATGTTCAGGAGGATCATGAGAAGATCCTGTTCCTTCGGCGTGAGCGGGCGGCGCTGGGATTTATTGATCAGCTCGGCGACCTGCTTCTGGAGGCCGTTGTATTCGTCGCGCATGGCCGGCGTGAGGGCGACGAAATGGTTTTTGTCCGTGCGGTCGGGAAGCTCGGTTTCGACCTCGGCCTTGCGCCGCCGGAGGAGGATCGGGCGCACGCGATCGCGAAGTTTGTCGAGATTCTTGTAGCCTTCCGGCCGGCCCCGCTCGTCGAGCTGGTAGTATTCGCGGTTGAAACGGAACAGCGGGCCGAGGATGCCAGGATCGAGGAAGTCCACGATCGAGCGGAGTTCGTCGATCCGGTTTTCGATCGGCGTGCCGGTGAGCACGAACGCGTATCGGCTCTCGAGTCGCTTCACCGCCTGGGCGGTCTTCGTGGACCAGTTCTTGATCCGCTGGGCCTCGTCGAGGATCACGATGTCCGGGCGCAGGCGGGCATTGATGTCGAGGCTGTCCTGGACGATCTGCTCGTAGTTCGCGATGGTGAAAAATGGCGCGTCGTGATCGCCGTAAATCTGCGAGCGGATCGCGCGCCCGCCGAAGACCAGGCGCAGCGGCAGGTCTGTGAATTTTTTGATCTGTTCCTCCCACTCGGCTTTCAGCGAGGCGGGGGTGACGATCAGCACGCGCCGCGCCTTGCCGAGGTGGTGCAGGAGCGCGCAGGCGGCGATCGCTTGGATGGTTTTTCCAAGGCCCATCTCGTCGGCGAGAAGCGCCCGTTCCTTGAACGCCAGATGCAGCATGCCTTCGCGCTGATACGGGAAAAGCGGGCTGTGCGTGACGTGCTCCGGATGGCTGCCATCCGCGACCCCGGCCTCGTAGGCGCGGCGGCTGAGGATCCGGTCCTGCTGCCGGGCACGGGTTTCCATCCAAGGCCGAACATCTTGCGAAACCCGCAGGAAGCCGCTTCGGCAGGCAGCAAGCTCCTCCATCAATTCTTCCGGTGCCAGCTCATCAAGCTGAATGCCATCGCCATCGAAACGGGCGCGGTGCTTGGGCGGGAGTTTTGCGGCGTTGCGCTCGACGCGCAGGCGGCTGGCGGCAGGGTCTGCAACCACATCCGCGCGCGGCGAAGAGATCCGCTCTGCCGCCTTGAATTCGGCCCGGAACCGGCGCGAGAGCTGAAGCAGGATCGCCTCGATGTGCTTGCAGGTGCCGAGCCCGTTGATGCGGAAATCCGTGCAGGTGCAGGAAAATTGGCGCGACGCGACATCGCGGATCTCGGCGCGGTAGGTCATGCCGCTCGGCGATTTGATTTCAAAATTCGAGAAGACCGGGTGGGCGGGGTCGAGGTTCGTGATCCGGAATTTTTCCTCGCGGGCACGGAACCGCCGCTTGGCCAGCTCGTCGGCATCGGTCGTCCGCCAGTCGGTGTGGGCGGGCAATGCCGGCCCCGCCGTGCCGGATTTTCTTTTTTTACGAATCATGGGAAAACGCAAATGAGGCGGGAGATTGGCAGGAACTCAAGAAAATGGGAATCCCTTACAGCGGCAACTGCTCGACGCGATTCCGCCAAAAGGCCGGTTCCGTCGCCTTGGCGATCAAACCCCGAGCATCGGAACGAGCCCGGCCTGTTTGAAATGGTGGTCGGTCGTGAACGCGTCGCGAATGCCGGATTCCTTCATGAGCGCAAAGCTCACGCAGTCGGTAAATGACCACTCTTTGTCGTGGTGCCGCCGGAACAACGCTGCCGCGGCGGAAAACCGCAGGGAATCCGTCCACTCGGTTCTCACGAATTGCGTTTTTTCCATCGTGTCGAGAAAATCGACCGCGGCGGCGTGGCTGTGGCGCATCAAAAGGAGCGTGGCCGTTTCATCGAGAACATAGTCCGTCGTCAGAAACCGGCGATGCGCCACGGCGAGTTTCCTCTGGAGTTTGATCGCCCGTCCATGGTGCTCGTCGCCCTTGTCCCAGAGCGCGAGAAACCCGGCCGTATCCACAAAAACTTCACCGCTTGCCATACAGGATCGCGTCGATATCACGATGGCCGGTCGGACCCTTCGGCGCGGAAACCGCGCGGGACCCCACGTTCAGGAAAAGATCCGCGCCGGGATCCGTTTTGTCCGCCTTCCCGACAGGCTCCAGCCGCGCCACGGGCCTGCCCCGGTGCGAAAGAATCAGCCGCTCGCCTTTCGAAAGCCGTCCCAACACGGCGGCCGACTCGCGCCGCAACTCCAGCATGGTGATGGTGTTCATAAAGTGAACATTAACTTGAAGTTGACAAAATGTCCAGCCGTCCCTTGGCGAGCCCGGGAGGGTGAGCGAGCGTTGGGCCTTGACACCGTCCGGCACGCCGCCTCTTATGCGGGGCCTATGAGGTTTCCGCTCGCGCTGACCGCCCGGATTGCGGGATATATCATCGGCAAAAAGCTCCGGGGGATCGAGAAATTCGCCACGGTCCTGCAACTCGAGCCGCTCCACACGTGCAACCTGACCTGCACCGGATGCGGGCGCATCCGCGAGTATTCGCAATCGCTCAAGGATGTCCTGTCGCTGGAAGACTGCCTCGGTGCCGCGGAGGAGTGCGGGGCGCCGATGGTCTCGATCTGCGGGGGGGAGCCGCTGATTTACCCGCACATCGAGGATCTCGTCGCCGGCCTGCTCGCGCAGAAGCGGATCGTTTATATCTGCACGAACGGCGTGTTCATGCGCAAAAAAATGCGCGACTACCTCGCGGCGGAGTTCGCCGCGAACCCCGCGCGGACCGGCCCGAAAATCGAGGTGCTGGTCTCCGAGGAACTGCTCACGCCCGAGCATGCCGCCGAAATCCGGGAAGGAAAATCGGAAATTCTCCGCGCGATCGCGCCGTCCCGGTGGATGTATTGGAACGTCCACCTCGACAGCACCGAGCGCACGCACGACCTGATCGTCGAGCGCGAGGGCGTTTTCAAAGAATGCATCGCCGCGATCCGCATGGCCAAGGTCCTCGGCTACCAGGTCGCCACAAACACCACGGTTTACCGCGAGACCGACATGCGCGAGGTCGGGCGGATGTTCGACTACCTCTCGTGGCTCGGCGTGGACGGGCACACGATCTCGCCCGGCTACGACTACGACGCCGCCAAGGAGGACATGCGGAAACGCCTCGGCCTCGATCCCGAAAACTTCTTCCTCACCCGCGAGATGACGAAGGAGAAGTTCAAAAACATCCGCGCCTGGGGCGAAAAATACAACCTGTTCGGAACCCCGATCTATCTCGATTTCCTCGCCGGGCGGCGCGACCTGACGTGCTCGGCCTGGGCGATCCCGACGCGGAACATCGGCGGCTGGAAAGGCCCCTGCTACCTGATGACCGACGCCCACCACGCCAGCTACCGCGACCTGCTGGACAAGACGCCGTGGGACAACTA
>Ga0209697_10001909_pt1 | contig 30969 bp, 19 predicted proteins | sample AliMusrvi5mmetaG_FD_184115 | JGI IMG/M metagenome (GOLD analysis project Ga0209697, IMG submission 184115) | Freshwater lake bacterial and archeal communities from Alinen Mustajarvi, Finland, to study Microbial Dark Matter (Phase II) - Alinen... | ecosystem: Environmental > Aquatic > Freshwater... | reverse complement strand
GTCGTGGCCGGATAGGTCGAGCCGGTGTAGACCCCGCCGGCGTCCGTTGCCGTGACCGTCGGCGTCGCCTGAGTGATGATAAAGGTGGTCGAGGCGGTGGCCGATGTGTAGTCCGTGCTGCCGGCGAATGTAGCTACGACCGTGTATGTGCCGACAATGCTGGGAGCCGTTGACGAGCTGTTGCCGCTGGGTGTGCTGCCGACATAATAGAGAAGCGTCGGGCTGACTCCTTCGAGACTCGATCCGGTGCCGCCGCTCAGGCCGGTCACGGTTGCGGTGGCCGGATAGGTCGAGCCGGTGTAGACGCCGCCATCGTCGGCCACGTTGACCGTCGGTGTCGCCTTGCCGTAGGAGAATTGGTCGGCCAGGGTAATTGCCGACGTGCCGTAGACCGTGGTGATGGTGATGTCGACGGTGCCAGCCGTACCGGCGGGGCTCAGGATGGTGATTTGCGTCGCCGTGTTATTGACGATTGTAGCCGGCGTGCTGCCGAACTGGACGGCCGTTGCGCCCGCCAAGTTGGTTCCGGTGATGGTCACCGACGTGCCACCTGCCACGGAACCCGCATTCGGGCTGACGCTGCTGATCGTCGGCGTGACCGCGCTGATCGCGAATGTCGTCGAATCGCTGGCCGACGTGTAATCGGGGCTCCCCGCGAACGTGGCCACCACTGTGTACGTGCCCACGGCGCTGGGGGCGGTCGAAGAGCCGTTTCCGCTTGGGATGCTGCCGACGTAATACAGGCACGTCGGCGTGACCCCTTCCAGACTTGCGGCCGCGATACCGCTCACGCCGGTCACCGTCGCGGTTGCCGGGTAGGTCGAACCCGTGTAGGGACCGCCTGCATCTGTCACGTGAACCGTCGGCGTCGCCTGGGTATACGTGAATTGATCGGCCGAACTGGTCACCGACGAGCCGGAGGTCGTGGTGACGGTAATATCGATGGTGCCTGCCGTGCCAGCGGGGCTCAGAACGCCGATTTGCGTCGCCGTGTTATTGACGATCGTGGCCGGCGTGCTGCCGAACAGGACGGCCGTCGCACCGGAAAGATTGGTTCCGATAATGGTCACCGACGTGCTGCCCGCGAAGGAGCCCGAGTTCGGACTGATGTCGCTGATCGTCGGCGCGGCCGACGCGATCGTGAAAGTCTTCGAGGCGTTGGCCGCCGCGTAATTCGTGCTCCCGGCAAACATGGCCAACGCGGTATAGGTGCCCACGGCACTGGGGGCGGTCAACGAGCCGCTGCCGCTGGCCGTGCTACCGACGTAATACATGACCAGCAGTCCGACGCCTTCGAGACTGGACACCGCGATACCGCCGACGCCGGTCACGGTCGCGGTGGCCGGGTAGGTCGAACCGGAGTACACGCCGCCCGCATCGGTCACGCTTACGGTCGGCGTCGCCTTCGGGTAGGTGAACTGGTCGGCCGGCAGGACAGGCGAGGTGCCATTGGCCGTCGTGACCGTCACGTCGACCGTGCCGGCGACGGCCGCAGGGCTCGTCACCACGATTTGCGTGGCCGTATTGCTGACGATCGTTGCGGGCGTGCTGCCGAAGCTCACGGCCGTGGCACTGCCGAGATTGCTCCCGTTGATCGTCACCGGCGTGCCGCCCGCGATTGTGCCGGAAGTCGCACTAAGGCCGGTAACCACCGGCGCCGTGCCGCTCTGCACTGTGTACGTGTCGCTGACGCTCGGGGCCGCGGGCGGATCGTAAGTTACCAAACCGTTTTTGTCGGTCGCCGTGACATAATAACTGACCGTCGTTCCCGCGGCCTGCGCCGGGATCTGAGCCCCGTAGACGCCGTCGCCAGCGGCCCCATCGCCATGGGTCCCGTCGTCGTACATCGTAACCGTGCTGGAGACCGCCCCGCCGGAGGTCAGCGTCAGCACGATCTGATCGAGGTCGATTCGGCCCGTGTCGTCGGTGCCGCCGCCGGTGAATACGAACCGCATATTGAGGGTGCTTACCAGTTCGGTGCTGGCCAGCATGTAAGTGAATTGCTGGAAGGCGTGACTGGTTCCTGTCTCGCTAAGCCGCGTATTCCAGGTCGTGCCGCCATCGGAGGAGAGTTGGAACGCCCAGCCATCGCTGGTCGAGAGCGTCAGGCCTTGCACGTAGAACGTCACGGTGCCCGAGGTTCCCGCCGCGTTGATGCTGCTGGAGGCGGTGATCGACGCGCTGGTAGCCGTACTGCACTTGTATTCCACACCGCAGGCGGTCGTGCTGGTGGTGTAGTTCGCTCCGGTCCGAAGCTCGAAGGGGTTCGACGTGCCGGAAATCGTCCAGGTGTTGGTCGATCCAATGGAGCCGGTCCAGGGCTTGACCGCCGTCGTGCCGAACGTTTCCGTGAAGGGCGTGGTCTGCGTTCCCGTACCGCTGCCGGCCCTGTAGGTCAGCTTGACGCTGGCGAGGCCGGCGGCCGTCGTGATCATGCTGGTGACCCAGGGGGTGCTCGTGCTAATGGTCGCGGCGGGTGTCAGGGCCGTGCCGGAGATGAGGGGGTACGCGGTCCCGGCGATCGTCGTCGTAGGCGTCAGGGTATGGTCCGTAAAGCCGGCGAAACTGGCCGGATAGCGCATCGCGCGCGGCACGGCGTTGGTCATCGGCAGACAGTCGCCGATCGCCGTGACAATGCCCTCGCTGGTTACCGGATTGATGTACTCCCAGACGACGCTCCCGCTGGAGTTGACCTCGGCCATGTAGCCATTGACGGTCGAACAGATCAGCGTGTCTCCGTTGGGCAGCCGCTGGGCGCTGGAGCCAAGATGACTGAAGAGCGTCATACTGCCTAGCGACGAGTACTTCCACACGACCTGTTTCGACAACTGTTGATTGGCGTTTTGCGTGTTGTTGTCGAACGTCAACGTGGTGTAGCCGGCCGAGGGCGGATCGACGTAGCTGGTGGTCGTCGTGCCGCTGGAGTTCAAATAGGGATTGATCTCAAAAACGAACGACTGCGGGCTCCGCTCGAACAGGTCCTGGTTGTTGTCGAACACTAGGAGGTGACCGGCCCCCGGCAGCCCAGCGGGGATCCACTGCACGTTGCTGCTGCCGCCGATCTGCTTGGTGCCCGCGGTAGCGTTCTCCCAGTTCGAGCTGACGGATGGCGACGTGCCCGAACCGTACCGGGCCGGATCGCCGAAGCGGTAGAGGAAGTCGCCCGCCGTGGTCGCAGCCAGCGCGATGCTCGACGCCGGATTGCCCGCCACCATGGTGTTACCGTGGTCGATGATGTAGAACTCGCCCTGGCTGGAGTTCACCACGATCTGGTCGAGTGACTGGTTGTAATCGATCGAATTGCAGTCGAGCCAGTTGTTGCTGATCGCGATGCCCGTCAGGTTGATATCGAGTTTGCCCGGATAGCTGCCGATCGTCTTGCCCGAGCCGACGTAATTGTTCTTTGTCGAGTCGTAGTCCTGGATCGTGTGGTCGAGAAAGTCCCACTCCCAGACGATGTTGCCGCTCATGTCGAGCTCGATGATCGTGTCCAACTGGCCGCCAGTCGAAGGCGTCAGCGACGGATCGGCCCCGGCGGCGACCAACTGGGCATAGGTCTCGTCCTTGTTGGCCAGGTAGAGCGTAGCGTAACCGCCGAGCTTCGGGTCGTAGATCCGCTGGAAATCGCCGTGGGGATGATAGTTTGAGCGGGTCTCGGTGTACTGCCAGACCGTGTTGCCGTTCCAATCGAGTTCTTTGAGTCCCACGATGTTGCCGCTGGAATCCGTGGCCCAATCGAGCAGGTTGCCGTTGCTCAACAACCGCGGATCGACGCCGGTGCCCCAGGTATGCACCAGGCGGCCCTGCATGTCGATCAGGTAGGTCGTCCCTTGGGCGGCGAAGACTGTGTAGCCGTTGTAGGCGCTGGTGGGATCCCAGTATTGAAGCTCGGTGGCACGCTGGAGGGCCTCGTAGTTGCTCGTGCCGGCATAGGGATTGGCCACGGTGCTGCGGCCGGCGATTGTGTTGCCCGGCGTCAGCGTGTAGCCGCTGATCGCCGAGTCCGTCGAAGCATACCGGAAGGCGCGGAAGACCGAATTGGCGTAGGGGAGCCGATCGCCGAGCGTCTGGACGGCCCCGCTACCGGCGACCACCGGCACAATGTAGTCCCAGACGGTTTTGTTCGCGGGGGTGACCTCCGTGACGTAGCCCCACACGTCGGAACAGATCAGCGTGTCGCCGTTGGCCAACCGCTGGGCGCTGCCGCCGATGTCGTTCTGCACCGTCAAGTTGCTCTGGCTCGACCAGTCCCAGACGACCTGCTTGGAAATCTGCATGGGCGATTTGTCGGTCACCGCGGGCGACGCGACCGTGGTGTAGCCGGCGGCGGGGGGATTGACGTAATGCCCCGTGTTGGTGCCCGTGGCGTCGAGGTACGGATTAATCTCCTCGACGTAGGACTGAACGGTGGGTTGGTCGAGATACTGGCCGTTGTTGAAGATCAGGAAATCGCCCGCGCCGGGCAGTCCGGCGCCGATCCACTGGATGTCGTGGGCGCCGCCGAGTTGCTTGGTACCCGTGCTCGACGTGACCCCGCTGATCGACGGTGTGGTGCCCTGGCCATATCGGGCTGGATCGCCGAACCGGTAAAGGAAGTCGCCCGCCGTGGTGGCCGCCAGCGCGATGCTAGCCGTCGGATTGCCTGCGACGATCGTGTTCTTGTGATCGATGACATAGAACTCGCCCTGCACCGAATTGATGACGATCTGGTCCAGCGACTGATTGAAATCGAGCGAATTGCAGTGCAGCCAGTCACCCTTGAGCGGATGCCCCGGTATGTTGAGGTTCAGCTTCCCGGGATAGTCGGCTACGGTCTTGCCGGTGGTAACGTAGTTCGGCTTGCTGGAATCGTAGTCCTGGATCGTGTGGTCGAGAAAATCCCATTCCCAGACGATGGTGCCGCTCTGGTCGACCTCGGTGATGGTATCCAACTGGCCGCCGGTCGAAGGCGTCGTGGTGGCATTGGCTCCGGCGGCGACCAACTGGGCGTAGGTATAATCCTTGTTGGCGATGTAGAGCGTGGTGTACTCGCCCAGGTCCGGGTCGTAGATCCGCGTGAAATCGTGGTGCGCATGATAGCTGGATCGCGAGTCGCTGTAGCTCCACACGACGCTGCCGGCCCAGTTGACTTCCGTAAAGCCAGTGAACCCGCTAGGCCCGCTCCCGTTGGCAGCATCGAGTACGTCGCCGGCGCTGCCGCCGTAGCCCTCGGCGGCGGTGAGCAGGTGCGGATTGGTTCCCAGCGGCCAGGTGTGGACGACCTTGCCATTCATGTCGAGCAGGTAACTGGTACCGCCAGCCCCGTAGAAGTTGTAGCCGTTATACGCATTGGTGGTATCCCAGTACTGCAATTCCGTCGGCCGCTGGAGGGCCGTGTAGCTGGTTAACAGGACACGCGGTTCCAACGATTCGACCAGGAGTTGGCGCGGCCTCCGGATTCCTCGTGGCGATCGATCTTTCCTCCGCGGTTTACGCTGATTGCGGGGCTGGAGTACTGCTTGAATGAAACGATGAAACATGTTGTTCTCCTCGGCAGACCGGGGCACAGCGAAACGCCACAAACCACTACTATGCAAGGGGTTAGAGCGACTTCGTTGCCGCTTCCTAGCGATCTCCGACTAGCACCCGGCTTGCCGCTGGCGGCCGAATCGCACTATGGGCCTACCTATATCCGCCCACACTGCCGGTCATTGTTTACCGGTTGTCGCGGATTTTTCAACAATTCCATTTCCGCAGTGGTAAACCGCGCCTTTGAATTTACGGTTATGTAGCTATAGGGGCCAGTTTGTCAGAGGGCATGGAGTCCTTTTCCCGAATGCGAGGCGACAGCGTTGCTGTTCCGATCCCCCATGAACGACGATTCATTACAGATTGCACGATTACAAACCGGAGGCGATCAGGCCCTGGCGGAAGCCATAACGCAAATTGAGTCGCGGTTGCAACAGACGGTCGCACTGCGGATGGACCCCCGCCTATCTCGGCGAGTGGACGCCGCTGACGTGTTGCAGGAAGCATTCCTCGAAGCCCGGAAACGCTTGTCGCGATATTTGCAAGAGCCCGCCGTGCCCGTGTTCGTCTGGTTACGAGGCGTGGTATTGGACACGCTGGCGGATTTTCATTGCCGCCACCTGGGTGCCAAGATGCGCGACGTTACCCAAGAAGTCTACATCCAGTGTCCCGTTTCTTCCCAAGCCAGTTCCGTGGCGTTGGCTGCCTTGCTGGCAGGAGATTTTACGTCCCCGAGCCAGGCTGCGATCCGCGAAGAGACAGTGGCCCAAGTTGAAGGGCTTCTCGATCGGATGGATCAGATCGACCGAGAGGTCTTGATTCTGCGGCACCTAGAAGAACTCAGCAACGATGAGGTGGCCGCCGTGCTGGGTGTGAAGAAGGCTGCAGCGAGCCGCCGCTACATGCGGGCACTGGCGCGATTCCGTGAAGTCCTGCTGACGATTCCCGGAGTCGAGGACTAACCGACCTCGAGCTAACATGTCCGAAACTGAACCCGACCTGATCGAACGCCTGCTGGAAGAATTCGTTGAGCGTTTGCGGCATGGCGAGTCACCCTCGATTTCATCCTACGAAGCCGCCTATCCAGCGTGTGCGGAGCAGATTCGAAATCTCTTCCCAGCGGCACAGGCGATGCAGCACATTGCTTTGCGTCGCAAGGGCGCACCGGGGCTGGCAACTCTGTCGGCACGAATTCCCCAGTCTGTGGGCGATTATCGCATGATCCGCGAAATCGGCCGCGGGGGAATGGGCGTGGTCTATGAGGCAGAGCAAGAGTCCCTGGGACGTCGGGTGGCGGTCAAGGTGTTGCCTCATTCTGCGCAGCTTGACCCCAAATCGCTGCGCCGTTTCGAGCGGGAGGCCCGGACTGCGGCCCGGCTGCATCATTCCAACATCATCCCTGTGTTCGGCGTGGGTGAGGAGCAGGGGGTTCACTACATCGTCATGCAGTTGATTCGCGGGGTAGGTCTCGACAAGGTTATTTGTCAATTGGTGCAGTACAGTGTTGGCAGCCGCGCAATCGAGCAAGACACGGAACCCAAGGCGAGCGACGACAGTACCAGCGTGGCCCGGGCACTTCTGCGAGGGGATTTTCGCCAAGCAAAGCCAATGTCCGGGTCATCGGAAACTGCAACCCGGGTGCCGCCACCGCCGGTCACCGAGACATTCGCGGCCGTCTCAGCGCGAACGGTTGATAAGGCGATTTCACCGAAAAGTGTCGAGGAACCCAGGCACTTGGGGCCACGCTACTGGGAGAGTGTCGCCCGGATCGGGCTGCAAGCCGCCCGGGCGCTGCAATACGCTCATGGACAAGGGATACTTCACCGTGATATCAAGCCGGCCAATCTTCTGCTGGATTTACAGGGTGTCGTCTGGGTTGGTGACTTTGGACTGGCCAAGGCGCAGGAACAGGACGATTTAAGCCGCACGGGCGATATCGCCGGCACTCTGCGCTACATGGCGCCAGAGCGATTCCACGGACAGGTCGATGCCCGCAGCGACATTTACAGCCTTGGCGTGACGCTCTATGAAATGCTGGCGTTCCGGGCTGCGTACGATGATTTTCAGCCCAGCGCCCTCATGCGCCGGATCACGGGGGAACCACCAGCGCGCCCTCGATCCGTGAACCCACAGATACCAGCAGATCTTGAGACCATCGTTCTGAAGGCCATTGCCCAGGAACCCAACCACCGATACACCTCCGCGCAGGAGTTGGCGGATGATCTCGAGCGATTCCTGGACGATCGGCCGATCCGTGCCAGGCGGGTTGGTATGGCCGAACGGCTTTGGCGATGGTCTCGCCGTAATCGCGATGTCGCGGCCTTGACTGGACTGGCTGTGGTGCTCTTCGTTGTCATTGCCGTCGTGATGAGTGTTGGATATGTGCGAACGGCAATTGCGAATCGCCGGATCCGTGATGCATTGGCTAGCGAATCACAACAGCGTCACCTTGCTGAAACTCAGCAGCACAAGGCTGAGGCCATATCGGGCCTCACCACGGCTGCCTTGGACGAGATCTTCGAATTGTACGTTCCTGGTGCGCCTACGGCGAGTTCCGAGGCATCTCCATTCGGTTTTCTCGGCGGAGAGATCCGTGTTCAGGTTCAACCAGTGCTGTCCAAGGAAACTGCCGCACTCTTGGAGCACATGCTCACCTATTACGACCGTCTGACAGAACAGGAGGGTAACGACAGCCAGCTTCGTCGTAAGGTGGCAGATGCCAACCGTCGCGTGGGAGATATTCACGGGCGCTTGGGCCATCTTGAGCAAGCCCGTAAGGCGTATCTCACAGCGATCGAGAAATATGACCAGCTGAAGAAGGAGTCACCGGAAGACGCAACGACCGCCCTGGCGATTGCAAGAATCTACAACGAGCTTGGAGGTCTGTATTGGATGGCTCGCTGGGAAGGAGAAGGAATGTCGTTTCATAGTAAAGCAAAGGGTATTTTGGAAACCGCAAATGCGGCCGCCGCGGTGCCGCCGCAAGAGCGGTACGAGCTGGCCCGAACCTATTACTTCCTTGGTCGAGGAGGCCCACCGGAAGCAGTTCCAGGCCAGGGACGGCCGGATGATGACCGGCCGCCACCACCGAGGTCAGAACCAGAAGGTGATAACACCATCGCTGGCACGGGAGTCGAAGGCAATAAACCGTCTCCGCCGCCTCGTTTACGCAACAACCAAGAGAGCCTTCAGCACGCCATTCATCTCTTGGAAGATCTGATAACTGAATACCCGACCGTTCCTATCTATCGCCATTTACTGGCATGCTGCTATCGGGATCTGCTGCCTGGACGACCAGAAGCTGACGGGCACCCCTCTGTCGATCCGGAGAGCAAGGCCATTGAAATCCTTGAAAAACTTGTCGAGGATTTCCCTGAGGTCCCTGACTATCGTCATGACCTCAGCAAGGCATATGCAAGAGTCGATCCGCGGGACGCTCAATTCAGCGGCGGCCACAATTCGGTTGTCGAAGAACGATTGCGAAAAGCGATACGGATTTTGGAGCGATTGATTGCCGAACATCCGAACGTCCCGGACTATGCCGCTTCGGAAGTTCATGCCTTATACATGTTGTCCGAGGTGCTCCGTCGCACGGGCAGTCAGGATGATGGGGAGAACTCGCTGCGAACGGCACTCGGGCGGCAGTCTGCTTTGGTTGCCCATTATCCCAAGGTCAATCCTTATCGAGCATGGAAAGCGATTGTCGAGGAATCACTAGCCAAACTACTTTCTGACCACGGCAAGTTGAAGGAGTCGCGTACCTTACTGGAATCGGCGATTACTGAATTGGAGCAACTACTAAGAAGCGAACCGCAGGCTACCTACATCCGCGACTTGCTTGGCCGATGCCACACCAATCTGGCGGATGTGCTGGACCAAATGGGCGAAGAACAACAGGCGGCAGAGGTCTTGCGACGCGGAAGGACTTACAGCAACAAGAAGCAGTAAGCTCCCCCGTGGCCGCTCTGTTCAAAAACGATGTCTTGCGTTGAACCTGTGCTGGAAGCGAGGCCATTGAGTGCCCGAGGCAAGTGCGGTGCCGCGCAGGCGTACGCAACACTTCGGCACACACACGCGATGAATCACCTGCCAAAGATCGCTGTGACGCATGCTTCGCAATAGCTCCGTGTAGCCAATTTGTAGCCAAAGGCACGAACATTGACGGACAGCAGTAAGCACCGTAGAATTTCGCCGGTTTCGCAAACGTATAACGGTGTACGAGATAGGGCACGATGGACGGTGGTGTAATATCCCCAATGGAACTAGAAATGTGGTACCCCAAATCAAGTTCGTCTTACTCACCGAGCCGAACCATGACATTCTGCCGCGATATAGCGATCACCACGCTTTCATAGCCCAAAAGCCCTGCCGGAGGAGAGACACTGAGACCTTGGACGCAGGGATTCCTAGCTCTCCGACAATGTGGTGGCCACGGCCGAATCTTATTGGCGGAAATAGAATCGCGGGTAGCTGCTGCCGATGGAGACGATCAGCGGGGCAACTGGCATCTGCCGGAGTCCTTCGCTATCATCGGAACGAACTACCGTTCGGATCGCATCCGAGCCACAACACCCCCATCTTGAAGCGGTGAACGCATGGAGAATCTGAAACTGTTCGCGATGGTCCTGTCGATTATCGGCCCTCCGCCCGCCGATTCGCCCAAGGAAATCCAACTCAAGCCGGGCGACAAGCTCGTGGCCATCCGCGACTCCATTACCCGCGGCGGCGGATATGTTCGCGACATCAACGCGGTGTTCGCGCGGCAGTACCCTGATCTGAAGATCCCCAAGGTATTCAACAGGGGCGTCAGCGGCCAGAAGGCCGAGGACTTGGCCGCGCGGTTCGACCACGACGTGGTCCAGCTCAAACCGGCCTTCGTGACCATCAGCGTCGGCATCAACGACGTGATGCACCGCCTGGGCCAGCCGCACGATGAGAAGATCCTGGCGGCCTACAAGGTGAACGTCGCCAAGATGGTCGATATGGCGCAGAAGGCCGGTATCAAGGTGATCCTGCTCACGCCGACGGTGATCGAAGAAGACCCGAATTCCGAGGGCAACAAGCGGCTGCTCGCCTATGTGGAGGCCGAGAAGCAAATTGCCGCTGAGAAGAAGTGCCAGGTCGTCGATCTGCACGGCATGTTCCTTGCGGCGTTGAAGCAGAAGCCGGCCGGCGAGAAGGGCAATTGGCTCACCAGCGACGGCGTCCACATGAAGCCGCTGGGCAATGGCATCATGGCTGCCGCCGTGCTGCGGGCCCTGGGCGTGCCGGACGAGAAGATCAAGGCCACGGAGCCGTAGGGGGCAGCGGCCCACACCAGCATCGTCTGCGCCGGAGTAGGGCCACGGCAAACTGCAAGCGGATGGGGCTCCCAATAGCTAAACAAAAGCTCCCGAACGCCTGCCGCCTCCTTCGGGCGGCAAGCGCGAATCGCATGTTGTCTTGGGGCGGTCAGCCCGATCCGTGCGGGCACTCGTCGTGAGAGGGCAAGTTCGACGGATTGCCGCTGTGGCCGATAGCTAAAGTGGGCCATGGGTACTGCACGCGACAGATGAAAGACGGAGCGGTCGTCAGTGTTGGCTGGTTTCGGCGGGTGCCTGCGTGACTGCCGGTTCCTGCCAGTCGATTTTCACTTCCCACCCGACGTGCTCGTAGAGCGCCGCGATGATGATCTCGGCGGAACGCTTGGCCTGCTCGATATTCTCGTTCGATCCGGCGGCCTGGGCGACCATGAGTTGTGCCTGGTGCATGACCTCGTCGCGAAGGTGATCTTGATCAGTCCCAAACGGTATCCAGGTGGTGGTCTTGACCTCCCACGTTTTTGTTCTGGAATGATCGACACGAGCTTGAAGAATCTCTCCGGTGGCGGTAGTCGGATCGTCGCACGCTTCGTGGACTCATCCTTGTCGATGACCGATGCTTTGTTGAGTGGTATCGCCAGCAAGGCATCTCCCCGGATCAAAAAAGCGCCTCGACAACCCGATCCTTCACCGATGAGAACGTCAGCGACATAGACTCGGCTGGTCACAAGTTGCGAGAGTTTTTCAAGACGGTCAATAGTGGGCCCGGAAGAGGACACAACGATTGGTGGCGGCTTCTCGACGCAGAACTGGCGCAGGCAAATGAGCAAGCCGACGAACACGGCGAGCAGCCCTACTGCGAGGATGATGCTTGTTTTCACAGGGCCTCCTTGGGCTTAGGATCGGGCGGTAGGATGGTGTCGGACTGGAAGCCGGTCTCGGGGGCAGACCAGTGCAGCCGGCGCGGCTTCGGCGCGTCAGTCTGTTTGTAGCAGCCGACACAGACCATAGTGGCCGCAGCGAGAGCGAGGACGATTCGGAGAGAGTGTGGCATAATGCTAAGGGTGTAGACGAGAAGAAGAATATCGGGCAGAAGCACGACGGCCAGCAGCAAGGCAACCGCTGCAAACAGCGTCACTGTCGTGACGGTCTCCTTGCGAGGAAGGAAACGGGCAAGGCGCTGGCGAAACAGCCAGGTGAGGATAGTAACGGCGAGAATGGAGCAGGCAAACAGAGCGGTGATGATCATGGTTTGGATCCTTGTAATTTGGGATGAAGTGGGATGTAGAACGATGCGATCCGCCGTTGGGCGAGGAATCGAAGAGAACCCAGCCCCGGCGCTCGGAGGAAGGAAGCTACCGGGGCTGGGCTGGGGGCGTGGCGTGAAGGCCAGCCAGAGTTAGACAGGCGGCATCAGGCCGCAGTGGCGGGGCCTGGGTCATCGCCCACGAAACGCTGCCAGTTGGCGGCAAGCTCTTTGCGAAGCTGAGAGATGCGGCCGGCGCTCACGCGGAACTTCTTCGCGGCATCGGAAGTGCGGTTGCCAACGGAAAGGTACTGGGCGATCCGGCGATGGCGAACCGGGAGCGAGTGCATCCAGTCGCTGAAGTCGATGCGGCTGGCGGCAAGGTCTGCGGGTGTGGCATTTCGACTCTCCGCAAGAAGCTCATGGCAGCAATCTTCGGGGTCGAACCAGCGCTCGTTGACGCGATCGTACTTATCGAGCCGCTCGACCTTCACGTTCTTCTTCGCCTGGCAGTACGGCGAGAGCACGTCTTTGACGTCGAGATGGCCACCGGTGATGCGGTGGTCGCGAGTTTGCTTTTCAGCGAACTTGGCCAGGATTGACGGAAACGCCTTGTCGAGCTTGCCGCGGCGTGCCAATCGGACCAGCGACTCCCATGTGTTGCAAAGCACGTTTTGCACGCGCTCCTCCTTTTCCTCGGGATTGAGATACCGGAAGGCGATGCGGGCGTGCCGCTTGATCGAAGGCAACATCTTCGCGTAAACGGCTTTGCACTTGGCGATGGAGAAACGGGGATCTTCGTCTCCTGCGGATGCGGAAACCATTGGGGTGAACCTCCAAAAAATGCAGGCCACCCCAAGCCGGAGTGGCCAAAGGGTGAGTGGGGATGCGCCGTCGGTTATTGCGACACAAAACCGCCGTGCGGGCGGCATCGGATCGCTAGAGCGAGCCCGCCTGACGGCAAGAGGGGCATCGCAGATTACAATGCCGCGGATTTGCTTGTAGTTGACGTGCCGATCCCGGCCCCGCTTGAACGAGCCCCGGCTGGTGGTAAACTCTCCGTTACGGATCACGATCTGAAGCCGACACATGCACGCCGGCCGAATTTCTCGACATCCTCGAGCAGAAGGGCCGAGAGGTAGCGGAGGCCGTGGCGGCGCTGCGAGCGATGTAGGCGGCGCGGATGTAAATATAGATTCAGGACGGTCGCCGCCGTGTTGCAACCGGCGCGACCAAGCGGACGGGGCAGATGGTTACGCCGGGGCCACGCGACCTCGAACTCACGTCCGCCGCTTTGCGGGAACGCAATAGTTGGAGCGGACGCTTGCCGCGTCCAATTGATGGCTGGCAAGGATTCTGCCTACTTCAAGGGTAGTCCAAGCTTCGGGTGCTTTTGCAGATAGCGCAGCGCCGAAGGCACGCAACCGCGCATGGAGTTCATTTAGCTTCTTCGGGGTCATAACGACCGTGCGCGCTGGCGGATAGGCCGAATTGGCCAAATGCTGGGTGGGGTGAACCATCAGCAGGACCACTGGAGTTTCCTTGCCATACTCCTTCTCGAACCAGTTTGTGCTGTTCGACATTTGCTCAGCTTCGCATTGGTGGATTTCCGTCCGGTCAAGCTCAACCTCGTTTTTGATCTCAGCCAGCAGGTAATGGTTCTCCGCCATTGCCCATAGACCATCGGGCCCTTTGCCCAACTCCTCCTCGGGGCGACCGCTTGTGAACCCCAGAACCGTTCCAAGCTCAGCCCAGGCCGCCTCAAAACGCGAATGGTTGACTCCGAACGATAGGCTGTTGGCGAGTGCTTCCACCGACACTGGGATGGCGTTCGGATCGGTGTGTGAAATGATCCAAGCTAACGAGTTTTGCGCCTGCATTCCGGCCTTTGCGATCATCTTCTGGTATCGAATCCCGGCAACTGGCCGGAAAAGGGATGGGTTCCACTCGTAAGCCTTGCGCTGCATCTCTTGCGCGCGGCTAGGATCCGCGCCGTGGAGGCAGGTTGCCGCAAGCTGGACGAACCAGCCCTTATCGGAATCTGCGGCAAATCTCTTCGGGTCGAGCTCTCTCTGAACAGTCTCTCCCGCCTCAATACAATTCCCTCTGCGAAACTGAAGTGAGGCAGTCCTTTCAGCGAGGGCGATGTCGAGCTTAAGTGCATCCGCCACCGCCGGGACGAGGCGCACCATCTTCTTGGCGTGGTAAGCCTTCCATGAGGCGTCGCGTTTCAGACACGATCCCATTAACAAGAGCAGCTTTTCGCGAGACGTGCCCTTATCGGCCTTGGTCTGCTTCACGATCTCTTGGCCGATCAGGAATTGCTGCTTGGTTTCGGGCGAGAATAGGTTCAACCGCTCCTTCACACCAACAAACTGCACCAATTGAGACCCGCAGAGCAGGACGACGCAGTAATCCTTGCCCGACCGTACGCCGCGTCCCAAGCCTTGCTCAATGGTCTGGGCGACCCTCCCGGTTACCAGCGTGGAGTCTGATCGCACGGAAGCGATATGCTGCTCATAGTAGGACTCACCGTTGGACACACCGTCTAGGACGAGGACGCGGCACGCAGAGTCGGGAAGGTCAATGCCATCGTACCGGTTAGCCAGAACAACGAAGTTCCCTTGAGAAGTACGGAGCTTCTCGACCGTCTTGCTAACCTCATCCTTTGGGGCCACCGTGGCACCGGCAGCCGTCCATCGCTCTGCCGCCTTGAAGGACGGAACGAGCACGACAACATTGTAGCCTTTCTCAGAGACTGACTTGCACAGGGCCGGGATAGTGCCTTCCAGGCTGCTATCAATCAGGCTCGGCGCCAGAATCATGCGCTCGCCTATGTCCCCGACAATCGGCGGTCGGATGGGACTGGAAGCCGCGTTCTTCGACACGCCAAACTCTTTGAGCAGGATCGAGTCGTCAATCAGGGTGGCGGAAAGGAAGAACCGACGCTTCGCCTTCGCAAAACTCGGGACCGATTCAATTGGCACAAGCCGGGGAGTGATCTCTAACTTCTTGCCCGAAATGAAACAGTGGCAGGCGCGAAGGTCGTCTTTGATCAGGTCCCAAGAGAAGGTCAAGGCAGGATCCTCCCGCATCCGAGCGAGAATCTGTGCCACTTCGTTTTGCGAGTCCATCCACGCCCAGTATGGCACGGGCATGACCGTCCATGGGTACCCCTGTTCGAGTTCCGCAACCTTGCTCGGCGACTGCTCGCACAGCACAGAGCGAAACAGCCCAAAGATCTTCTTGTACGCCTCCGCCCCCGCGTCGAGCGTTACGGTCACAGTCTCGCGCGCGATGGAAAGACAGCTATGCGCATCATCAACGAGAACTCCACCGACGGTAACCGTAGGGCGATTTCCACCGGGGATGCCGAAGACTGAGCGGCCGTTGAAGAGTTTCTGGAAGGTGGTGATGTAGATGGCTTCGCTGTTCAGGAACTCGTGAGGGAGCTCGGTTCCCATACCGTCCATCACCGTCTGAATCCCGACCTCGATCGCGGTCTGGCGGACCTGTTCGACGAGCTGTTTGGTCGGGCAGAGGTAGAGGGCGGGGCCGATCTCTTGATTCAGAAGTGACTGCAGCATCAACAAGCCAACCAGGGTCTTTCCCGATCCCGTGTTCATCTTCACGACAATGTCGCGCTCGTCACGTCGGGCGTACCACGATTTAAGTACATCCCCCTGGACATCACGAAGGTAGTCAAACTTCGTGTCTGCGCGAGGGAGGGAGTGAAAGATGTCGGCCGGGTTGGTGGGCAATGGGGCGGAATCGTCGTTAATGAGCTTGCTAAAATCTACCATCAACTAGCACCATTCCAGCAGAAGTTCACGGTTCTTGAAGAAACTGTTATTAAAGAGACATCATACCATGTCAAAAAGTTCGGGTGGCTCGCCCGAATGGCGCCAGACTTCGCGACCTCTGCTGCAAGATTACGGATCATAAGCATCCGCGATTCCGCAAGCCAGCCGTGGCTACTGACAACAACCCCATTGGTGGTGTTCCTTGCCGTAGTTTGAAAGTCGGGTAGTCGGCCAGCACCGCCCACAGGTCATCGGCCATCGTCGGGTCGTCGAATGCGCCAGCATGTGACGTTCGGCCGTGACTTGGCTGCGCACAGCGTCGATGTGGCGGGCCCCGACAGCCGTTCTCGTGATCCCTGCGGAAGGGGCTGCGTTCGCAAACAGCGGCTATCCACACAAATATGGTAGAGGTCCATCACCCACAAGGCTTATCCCCGGCACAAAAACCAGAGAATTCGTTGCCGGGAAGCCTTGACCATCACGCCAAATCGCTTTATAACTTAACACAGTTAGGCGTGTTCGACGCATTACTAACGCAATGGCGGCAACAAAACCCCGCCACCAAGTAGGAACGAAAGGAGAATTGGATGGAATCTGGAAATCACCTTGAGCTTTTCAGGAGTCACATGCCTCACGATTTCTTGCGGGAGATGCTGGTGACCGTGTATGACTGTTACGTTGATGCCGTCGATCAGTGCCAGACGCTGTACGACGAGCCGGAGGCCGTGAACATGCGGCCGTTCCATCGCCGCGGGCTGATCGAGCAGTCTCTGCGAAAAGCGGCCAAGCAATTTAGCGGGGTAACGGCGAGCGCAGAACGCGGAGTCGTAGGAGACGATGGGCAGTTCGGGTGGTGGTATCACACGCTCATCCGCTGCGGGCCGATCGCCCTCACGCAAAACACGGTCGGCAACCCGAACGAACTCGTGCGGCCGTCGCTCTTCCGCCAGATCTATGCGGCGTCGAACCCGCAACTCCTCCTCTTCTCTAGGGTGGAGGCGGGACCGGTGTCCACAGAGGACGTCCGACCGCTCCCCGAAGGCGTCCGGTTATACGGGATGCTGCTGCACGGCCGATCTGATCGTGCGCCCCTTCCGGGGTTTGCCGTCATTCGCTTCCCGAATCGGGAGTACGACGGCTACCTCCCAGGGAGTATCGATCTCTTCCGCGAGTTCCCCGAGATCGTCGCAGAGCGGACACAGACCCTGGCCGATGAGGTCGCCAAGCCTGCCGAGGAGGAACAGGTTGAGGAGCCGACACCGCGACTACGCCTCAGTCAGAAGGTTGAGGGCGCCTCGGCATGAGACCAGGCACACCGGGGTTCCACGGGGAGCGTCTTCGGGAGGCGAGGGAGGCGAGGGGGCTCACCGCGGCCATGCTCGCCGACTTGATCGCCGTCACGCGCGCGGCCGTGTCGCAGTACGAGAGCGGCACGCAGTCGCCCGCGCCACATGTCATGCAAGCGATCGCGCGTGTCCTGAACCTGCCCGTCGATTTCTTCCTGTCCCCTTCACCAGTCAGTCCGGCCAATGTGGTGTTCTACCGTTCCATGAGCAGTGCGACGAAGCGGGCGCGGACAAGGGCGGAGCGGCGCTACGGCTGGCTGCGCCAGGTTGTAGCGTTCCTGCGGGGGTACATCCAGTTCCCCGCCGTCCGGTTCCCATCCTTCGATGTCCCGTCTGATCCAGCGGCTCTCACCGAGACGACCATTGAGGAATTGGCATCGGCGGCGAGACGCCACTTTAGGCTGGGGGACGGGCCCGTGAGCAATATCGCGTGGCTCCTGGAAAACCACGGGGCAGTTGTCACGCGCTGTGATCTTGACGCCGGATCGCTCGATGCCTTTTCGGAATGGCGGGAGGACGAGGGGATGCCGTATGTCATCCTCAACGCCGCAAAGGAGTCGGCTGCGCGATCCCGATTTGACGTGGCGCACGAGTTGGGCCACATGGTCCTCCACCGACACCTCCCACGTCTGCCGCAACGGGAGGACCACCATTTCAAGCTCATCGAGCACCAGGCAAACTGCTTCGCGAGTGCCTTCCTGCTGCCCGCTGAGGCGTTTCGCGGCGACATCGGCGTGGTGACGTTGGATCGGTGCGTGGCTCTCAAGAGCAAGTGGCGTGTGTCGGTGCAAGCGATGCTCATGCGAGCGAGGCAGATCGATGCCGTGTCGGAGGATCAGGAGCAGCGTCTCTGGATCAACCTGGGGCGACGGAAATGGCGAACTCGGGAACCGCTCGATGACGTGCTTCCGCCGGAGAACCCGAAACTCCTAGCAAAGTCCATAGAGTTGCTCGTGCGGGAGAACATCGTCGATCCAGTGGATCTCCCACGCCAGTTACGCTTGGCACAGAGCGACGTGGAGGAACTGACGGGGCTGCCCGCGGGCTTCCTGGGGGTCTCGGAGCCGCGCATCAAGCTGCTCGGCGGCGGGGACGAGCACAACGTCATTCCATTCGACCCGGAGACGGAGTAGCGTTGGAGCGTCGCTTGCGGGAACGCGGACAAGCGCGAGGAAGGTAATTATGGTCGTTCGTTTAGGTAGGAAATGAAACTTGTTAAGCGTCGGAAGACGGGGGTATGCGTTCTCTGTGGCCGGCGACGGCTTCTTACTCGCGAGCACGTTCCACCGCGAGCAATCTTTCCGCCCGGAACGCAAAACTTGATTACCGTGCCAGCATGCCTGGAGTGCAACAGTGGCACCTCGAAGGACGACGAGTACCTCCGCCTTCTGCTCACCATGCCTGACGGGGCCCAGACACTGCCGCAGATTAAACCGCTAGTCGCCCCGTTGCAGCGTTCGTGGAAACGGCCAGAGGCACAAGGCTTCCTGCGATCACTTTTGCAGTCCGCGGAGTGCATCACGGTGAGGATGCCAAGTGGTGTGTACGTTTGCGGGCAGGGGTTGAAGGTTGACAGGGATCGCGTGCTGCGAATTGTCCGCAAGACAATCAAAGGGCTGTTTTACCACGAATTTGGTTTTCGGTTTCCCGGTGATTGTGGGATGCTGATTGGTGCTCTTACTCCGTTAGAGATGACGATACCGCGCGAGGCTTTTGAAAAGATGCTTTCTGACGTTGCCGCGATGCTCACGAGCCCAATAAAGCAGATCGGCAGTGGGAGCTTCACCTACCGCTACGGGAGTTCGCCTTCGTCCCGATACCAAACCGTTTGGGTTGTCGTGTTTGGCGGATTCTTGGCGTTCCACGTCTTTACCGACAGACGCAGAAACAACCCGCAGTTTGCATAGACTCCAGCGCACTCAGCCCGAGAATGGCGGCCCGCACGTTGCGGTCGAAGGTCATTGCGCCACGGGTGGACCGGTGGCCAATTGGCAGCCCTCATCCACCGACTGCCTCCAGTGCCCTGCAAAGCCCGCACCCGCAGTCCTCCATGTGCTCCATCGTCTCCACGCTCACGGCCATCACCAGCTCGTCCAGGGCGATCGCCCGCTTCGTCTTGCCGTCCAGGCCGTAGAGGGCGTGCCGCAGATCCAGGGTCTCGACTACCAGTTCGCCGTTGGGGGCGTAGCCTGCGCCCGCTTGGTAGCCCCGGCGGGACCATCGAAGGGCGGGCCTTGAGGTCAAAGCCAACTCAACCGATACCCTTCGCTCAGCCCGAGTTCCTTGCGAATCACTCCGAACAGGGTCTCGCAGATCGTGTGGATCTGGTCGAGTGAGATGCCGGCGGCCGGATTGGCGGAGACTTCCATGATCGGGTACATGTTGAACCGGTCAATGAACGGGGGACCCGCCGTCGTGCGCACCGAGACAATGGCCGACAGCGGGACCATTTGCCCCGAGGCGCTGCGGACCGCCAGTTTGCCGATGTCCGCCGGTTTCTTACTGTCGGACTCAATCCTCACCTGCCAAGTCTGTCCGAATCGGCTCGAGTCGTTGACAAAGAGCCCGCCACAAGCGACCTGGAGCGTGCTGGAGATGTCGTTCAACGAAACGCCCTGGCGAGCCGCCTCGGCGCGATCGACTTCAACGTAAACTTGTGGGCTTGTAATCTCGGAATCGGCCCAAACGTCCGTCAGCTTCTTGGTTTCCCGCAACCGCTTGGCTAGCCGACCGGCCAGCTCTCCCAAATGCTTTTGTTCGAGGCCGCGGTCTTCAACGGCCATCTCAACCGGGTAACTGCCTCGGAAACTACCCTGAGCCGACAGGTCGCGCAGCCGCACAGTCGCCTCCGCCACTGGAGCAAACCGCGAGCGGATGGTCTCGACGACTTTCTCCCGGTCGGGCGACGTCTTGCCGGCGGGAGTCAGGCGCACGACGAGGCAGGGCCGAGCAGAAAAGGCATCGAGAGGATTCTCGGACAGTGCAAGGATGTCCTGCACTCCCGCAACGTCGTGCAGCAACGTCTGGCAGCGTGCCAAAGCCTTGAGAGTCCCCTCGGCCGACGCGCCGCCGGGCTCGACCAGATCGAGCAGCAGATAATGGGGTGTTGTCGGCCGGTCGGCGGGCTCCGGGTTTGACGTGAAGTCGAAGCTGACGTCCGTTTCAACGCCCTTCGCAAGGCTCGGGCGGAGTTCCACCAGCCTGGTTCGTGCGGCGGCACTGACTTGCTGCGGGCGGGCCCCGGGCAAGAGATAAACCGCCAGTGCCACAATCGGTTTGCCGTTGAGCAACGCCTGGCTCCCCTGCGCGCCGGTCTCCGCCTCGACTCCGGCAACGTCCTTAAGGCGGGTAACGTGGCCTGCGGTATCGGCGCTCAGCACGATCTCCCTGAGCTGCTCGGGATCGGTGAGGCGAGGCCCGGTTATCGTGATCTGGAATCCCTTGTGGGTGGCGTTGCCGGCTGACCGATCTGCCCGGCCGCCGCCTGCGCGTTCTGCTGCTGGAGAGCGGCGACCACGTCACCAGCAGTGAGATTGCTGGCGGCCATCTTTTCCGGATTGAGCTTGACCCGCGCGCCGCAATCGATGCAGCCGATGCACGTTACATCGCCGGTACCGGGCAAGCGGGCCAACTCGTCCTTGAGCCGGACGGTAGCCTCGTTGCTCAGCTCGCGGATGTTCCGGCTGCCATCCGGCGAACGCAGGATGACGATCATGATCGTGCCCGGTGATTTCTTCTTGACCGTGATGCCGCGTTTTTGGACCACGTCCGGAAGAACTGGCAGGGCCAGGGCGACCCGGTTCTGCACCAGAACTTGCGCCATGTTTGCATCGGCGCCTTCCGCGAAGGTGACATGGAGCGTGTACGTCCCGTCGTTGTTGCATCGCGAACGCATGGACCGCATCTTCTCGACGCCGTTGACTTGCTGCTCGATCGGTGCGGCCACTGTATCGGCCACGACTTGGGCGCTGGCGCCCGGATAGACCGCCTCCACCGAGATGACCAGCCGCGACTTCGCCTCCGCCGGTGAGATCCCGAACAACTCCAGCCAACCTGCCGCGTGCGCGGGCCGGGGAGAGCCAGCGAAACCCACTGCGCCCGCCAGCATCGCCAAAAGCAAACCTGTGGAGATACGCATTGCTTGCTCCTTTCCAGAGGAGCCTTTATCCTATGGCATATCCGCCGGCAGGTCCAGCCTCTTGCTGCCTGGAGTTTACCCAGTGGAGTTGGCGGTTCATCATCGACCTAGCCTTGGGCCTCGGGGCGTTGGGGTTGACCATGCACGGGCAGCCCACAACCAGCAGCCTCCTCGGACTGCGAACACCGGACTTTAGCCTAGAGCCCCAAACCCACGCGGAAGATGACCGACGGCACGGCCGAGACCAGGGCCGTGCGGAGGGGGCCAAAAGAAAGGCCGCGAATCTAGCCGACCATCATTCAAAGCGGCGCGACCAAAGAATCGTCGGAACCTGGTCTGGATAGTCTGCGACGCTTTGCCCGCATCGCGTTGATTGCAGATTTTTGGACGTCGCTCAGTCGCGTCCAGGCGGCAATTTCTGCTCGTAAGCGTGAGCAGCCCTTACAAATGTCTTCGTCATCCAATTGGCAAACGCCGATGCAGGGAGAGGAATCATTCATGCGGACGGCAGATCGCGGAACCTTTGGCTGGGCGTAGGGCAAGCGGATGACCGGTGCGACGGCGAAAAAAAGGCCGCGAAGGTAAGCAACGGCCTGGGACTTCTGGGGATCCCAAGGGCTTTCAGGACCGGCGGGGTCCCGCACTTCGCGGCCGATGGACATTTTAGCATGGCGGTAAGAGGTCAGCTAGTGACCGGTGGCCCGACACGGTGGGCAGATGACCGCCATTTGGGTACTACACTCACTACACACTTCGACCCACGACTAAGCGCATTTCCTGCGAATCAATGCGATTGTTTGCGATGGCTTGCAATAGAGAGGGCGTCGGCGTAAACTACTACTATGTTGTGGTTTCAGGCGATTTCACCCGCGGTTTGGGGATTTTCTCATAACCTCGAGGTCGTAGGTTCAAATCCTGCCCCCGCCACTTGAATCCCGGTATCGAAATCGCGATACCCGTAGGTTATAACCGAAAGCCAAGGCCATCCGGCCTTGGCTTTTCGCGTTTGAACGCCATTCTCTGCAACGACTTGTGGTAAGCGGCTTGCCTCGGCACTTGCGGCCCACCGGAGAGCTGAGACACCACTCGGCACCCCACGCCCCGCCCAGAACCGCCTCCCGGCGCCCAAAGTCTCTGTGTCTCTCTTCTGCCGGCCCCGTTGGGTTATGAGGCGGTTGCGAGCGCCTGGAGAGAGTCGGAATGTCATGGTTCGGCTCGGGGAGCGAAGAAGATGCTCGTCGAGATAATGAGCCCGGAAACTGCGGCGAACGTCAATTCTGTGGTTTGTACCGCCGCAAATTGGGACTGCTACACCCAGAACACGTACTCCGGGGCAAAATGCGTGAGGGAGCGAATGGCATTGCGGCGCCCTCTGAAGTCCGGCGCAAGAAATGGAAAAATGCGAGAAGCCGCTTCACGAGTTATTGAGCCCATTGTAATCATTCGATACGCTCTACCAGCGGATAGGACAGCAAGCATGTTGCAATCGTTCGCTACCGCGATTCCGCAGCCTCAGCCCAGACGCGGGCCTTGCGGATGAAGTCCTGGGGCGATCCCTCGCTGTCCCATTCCTGCTTTTCCACCATCCGCGCGATTGCATTTGGATAAATCTCACTTTCCACCTCGCAGCTTCACCAACAGCCTTCTCATATCTGCCGGCAAGGGCGTCTTGAACATCATCTCCTGGCCGGTAATGGGATGCTTGAAGCCCAGTTCAGCGGCGTGCAAGGCTTGGCGCTGCGCGCCGCTATGATCGACAACGGGCTTGCCAAACAGCGGCTTGTTGTAAACCTTTTCGCCGCAGAGCGGATGACCGGCCTCAGCCAAGTGAATGCGAATCTGATGCGTGCGCCCGGTCTCCAGGCGGCACTCGACAAGCGTGTAGCCGTTGAGATCCTCCAGCGGGCGCACGTGGGTGATGGCCGGCTTGCCGACCTTCGGCAACCTCGTGCTACCGCGGCGGTGGTCGCCGCGGTCGCGCACGAGGCTTGACTCGATCGTCCGTGCCTCCACACGGCCTTGAGCGATGGCGTGATAGATGCGATGAATGTCGTGTTTGCGGAACATTTGCACGAGCAACCGCTCCGCCTCCACACTGACGGCCAGTACCATCACGCCGCTGGTATCCCGGTCCAGGCGATGAACCAGTCGCACCCGCGGCGGCCGCACCGGCTTGCCGCCACGTTGCTGCCGGGCATGGCCGCGATGCAAAATCCGTACTACCAATTCGTCGATAGTCGGCTGCCGCTGCTTGCGGCGCGCGGACCAGCGCTGTTCCTCGGCATGCCTTTCGGTCGTTACACCGGCCGGTTTTTCGACGACGATTAAATGCTTATCCTGGAAGAAAATTTTAATATCTTCCGGATCCGGCGGAGCGTTCCGAGGCTCATCCCAAACCTTTAAGACGTCACCCGGCTGGAGCTTTCGCCCTTCATCGAGGCATAGATTGCCGTTGATCTGCACGTGGCGATTCTCGACCAATCGCCGCACCGCCGACCATGGCTCGCCTGCCAGGAACTGCCGCAACGCGGCGACCAGCGCTAGCCCAACCTGCGGTTGGGTGACGTGGAAGTTGCGAAAGCCTTGCCCACTATTGCTCATTTGTTACCGATGAAAAAACCCATTGCACGCCAGCCTTCTAGAAACACGAGGCTCGATTGCGCGGCCGTGGGATCATCGTAGCGGTCGAATCCATCGGGCTGAATGCCGTTGCCGGCGATCGCAATCGGCACGTCGCCGTGGCTGTGCGTCTTCGTGCGAAGGGGCGTGGGATGATCGGGCGAAACGAGGATCCGCCACTGGGGATAACCTTGCAATGCCTCAAATACGGGACCGACGATGTGCCGATCGATCTCTTCCAAGGCCTCGATTTTGGCATCCGCGCGGCCTTCATGCGAGGCTTCATCGGGGGCCTCGATATGGACGCACACCAGGTCGTGCTCTTTTAATGCCTCGACGGCATAACGCCCCTTGGCGGCATAGTCCGTATCGAGATAACCGGTCGCGCCGGGCACTTCGATCCGCTTCCAGCCGATCATTTTCGCCAAGCCGCGGAGAAGATCGACGGCGGTGATCATCGCCCCGCGAACACCGTAAAGCTGCTCGAAAGGCTCCAGTCGCGGCGCGCTACCTTGGCCCCAGAGCCAGGCGTTGGTGACAGGCCGCTTTCCCGCTTTCCGCCGCGCCTGGTTGACGGGATGATCGGCAAACGCCGACTCGCTTGCGCTCATCAATTCTGCCAGCAGGCTGCTGCCTGGGCCGCGAGGGTAAGCGTCGAGGATGCTTTGATCGGTCAGGTCATGTGGCGCGTCAGTACGGGTATCGCGAGTGAAAGGGGCCGCATTCACGATCAGCAGGTTGCGATAGCTGACCCCAGGCAAAAAACGCAGCGTGTCGCAGCCGACTTTCTCCTGGAGTGTGGAAAGCAGGGCCGCAGCCTCTTCGGTGGAAACGTGACCGGCGGTGAAGTCACGCATGACCTGGTCTTCAATCGTGACCAGATTGCAGCGGACTGCCCAATCGCCACTGGCTAAGTCGATGCCTTGCGCGGCCGCTTCCAGGGGAGCGCGGCCTGTGTAGTGAGTTAGCGGATCGTAGCCCAAGAGGCTGAGGTTGGCCGTGTCGGAACCCGCGGGCAGAGTTGCAGGAGTGTGATTGCCCAGGGCGATCGCGCCCGTCCTGACCACGCTGTCCATGGCCGGAAGCCTAGCCGCCTCCAGCGGTGTCTTATTCTGGAGCGATGGTTGGGGTTCGTCGGCACAGCCGTCAGGAATGATGATTGCGTATTTCACGGGGATGTTGTCGCTTGTCGGTTGTTAGTTATTCGCGCACCCGGTAGGTCAGGCTTTTCAGCCTGACCGGTCAGGTTCGGGCACCATGTACCCATGGTCGGCCTAACCTACTGGTTATTCTCGCACCCGCAGTCGGATGCTGCCGGGGTGGACGGAGGGGATGCCGGTGATGGATTGCAGTGCTTCGCGGATGGCGCCTTCGGATGTGGTGTGGGTCATGATCACCAGCGGCACGATTCCACCCGATTCTTCCGCCGTTTCGTGCTGGATCACGGAGGCTATCGAGATTTTATGGCGGCCGAGGATGCCGGCGATTTCGGCCATTACACCCGGCCGATCTTCAACATTGAAACGGACGTAGAAACGGCCGGAAACACTCGACGGATCGCGCAGCGTTACAGGTTCCTTGCGATCGTCGGACCAAAGTTGCAGTGTGCGGAAGGTGATCGCCGTACGACCCAGCAGTGTGTCGATCAGGTCGGCTACGCAGGCCGAGGCGGTCGGCATTTGCCCGGCGCCGAGCCCGTGCAGGAAGACGCGGCCCACGGCGTCGCCTACAATCCGCATGGCGTTGAAGGCCCCTTGCACTTGGGCCAATGTGGAGCGATGTCGCACCAGCGTCGGCGAAACGTGAAGCTCCAATCCTTCGGGTACCAACTCGGCCACGGCCAGGAGCTTGATGCTATAGCCCAACTCACGCGCGTAGCGCATGTCGGCCACTTCGACCGTGTCAATGCCGGTTCGCGGGATGAGTTTCCAGTCGACCCTGGCGCCAAACGACAAATGAGCCAGGATCGCCAGCTTCTGCGCGGCATCGCTGCCATTGACATCCATGGCCGGATTGGCTTCGGCATAGCCCAGCTTTTGTGCCGCGGACAGGGCGGCAGCGTAGCTCTTCCCCTCATCCTCCATTTGCGTGAGGATGAAGTTACTCGTGCCATTGAGAATACCGTGAATCGATTGGATCTGGTTGGCCACCAGCGACTGATTGATGGCCGCGATGATTGGAATCCCGCCTCCCACGGCCGCCTCGAAGGCAATCGTGCGACCGACGCTGCGGGCACAATCGAAGAGTTCGTGGCCATGTTCTGCCAGCAACGCCTTGTTGGCCGTGATCACGTTCTTTCCGCTCCGCAGCACTTTGAGCATGATCGAGCGGTCCGGCTCCAGGCCGCCGATAAGTTGCACAACCGCCTCGATATCTGGGTCATTCAGGATCGTGGACAAGTCCGTGGATAACAGACCGGCTGGTGGCACGATATTGCGGGGGCGGCTAATGTCCGCATCGACAATCCGAACCAACTCCACCTTCCGACCAGCTTGGCGAGAAATACGATCCTGGTGCTCGAGCAAAAGCCGCGCTACACCGGAGCCGATCGTCCCAAACCCGATAATGGCTACTTTTGCGGTCGCGTTTGTCGTCATTTGCTCAATCCCTAGTCGGAAATACTGACTTTGCACCAAACGACCATAATAAGGTGGCTACAAAAAAACGTCAACCCGGCAGCAGTCTGTCCATCCGAGGGGTATCTTGCGAAATTTGCTAGACTTGGCATACTTAGTAGTTCATTCTTTTCGGATAGGATAGGACAGGCGTCTAATGAGTATTGAGCCACGTGCGTTAGATTTTTTTAAGCAGATCTTGGCAACGCCAAGCCCCGCAGGGTATGAAAGTCCCGTCCAAGAGGTTGTGCGAGACTACGCCGCGTCGTATGCCGACGAAATGCGGACCGATGTTCACGGCAATGTAATCGCCGCGCGGAACCCCAAAGCCCCGTTGCGGGTTATGCTGGCCGGGCATTGCGACCAGATCGGCTTGGTCGTGCAGTACATCGACGACGAGGGTTTCATCCATGTCTCGACCATTGGTGGCTGGGATCCACAAGTTCTTATCGGACAGCGATTGACCATCTGGGGCGCTCAGGGGCCCGTGCTGGGAATCATCGCCCGCAAGCCGATCCACCTCCTGAACGAGGAAGAGCGGAAGCAGGTGCCGAAGATCAAGGATCTCTGGCTTGACATCGGAGCGAAGAACAGGGACGAAGTATTACGGGTTCTGCGTGTTGGCGACCCGATCACGCTGGAACTGCGTTACGAGGAACTTCAGAACAGGCGTGCTGTTTCGGCCGCAATGGACGACAAGTCGGGGTTGTGGGTGGTCATGGAGGCCCTCCGGCGGGTCGATCGTAGCAAGCTTCAGGTGGCCGCCTATGCCGTCTCGACGGTGCAAGAGGAGATTGGGCTTCGCGGATCACAGACCAGTTCATTCAGTGTTGATCCGCATGTCGGCATCGCCGTTGACGTGACCCATGCCACCGATTGCCCGACCATTGAAAAGAAGGAAGAGGGCGATATTCGCCTCGGCCGGGGACCGGTCATCTACCGCGGGCCAAACATGAATCACAAAGTGGTACAGCGGCTTTTGGATGCGGCCGAGCGGCACGAAATTCCCTATCAACTGGGTGCTTCCGGCCGGGCCACGCCGACAGACGCGAATTCGATCCAAGTCAACCGTGCGGGCGTTGCCGCTGCGCTGGTCAGCATCCCCAACCGCTACATGCACAGTCCGGTGGAAATGATCTCACTGGATGACATCGACCATGCGGCCAACCTGTTGGCCAGGTTCCTGGAGGAACTTCCCGGTGATGTGGAGTTCATTCCGTAGAAGCCTCAATTCTCCTTTGTTGCTTTTGCCCCCACGAGGGCATCTTTCAACGGCTCGATCCATGCGTTGCGTTGCGGATCGTAGACGCCGAAGCTAGCGCAGAACTCCCAGTAGGCGAAACTCATCTTCCGCTCCAAGGCCGACTGGGCGACGAACCGCGTCCAGCGTGTACGCGATTCCATGTCGGCCTTGCTGTAAGCGCCGAACTCACCCAGATATATCGGCCGGCGATGTTCGACGGCCCACACGATTGCCTTGTCCAGATCCTTCAAGATGGCCTTCCGCTCGCTGGGGGTGCCGGTCCAATGAGTGCCGAGCCAGTGCTGAGCCTCCGGCCCCGCCCAACCCGCGCCCTGGTGCGTGAACTGGAACGGATTGTAGTAATGGACCGTGACGATCAGGTGGCGATCCTTCTCGGGCAGTTCCAGACTGTCGAGGTCGTTGATGCTGTTCCAACTGGTCGGGCCAACGACAATTTCGCGTGTGGGATTAGTGCGCCGCACGATCTGGATCGCTTCGGCCAGCATGGGGTTCCACTTGTCGGAGTTAAGCTTGTCGTGCGGTTCGTTCAGCAACTCAAAAATCAGGGCCGGCGGATACGATTTGTAGTGCTCGGAGATTTGCTGCCAGAGGGCCAGATAGCGCTGTCGATGCCCATCGGGATCTTGAAAGATTTCCTCGTAGTGGTGCATGTTCAGCACGGGAATGAGACGATTCTTCAAGGCTTGGCCAATGGCCCAGTCGACTCGGGCAAGGAATTTTGTATCGATCGCGTAAGGTGCCGCATGGCCGGCGTGATTCGACCAGCGAACGGGGATGCGCACCGAGTCAAAGCCAGCTTGCTTGATCTTCGCGAAATACTCCTCCTTGAGCGTCACGCCCCATTCGCCCTCGTTGGGGGCGTCCAGCGCGTTGCCGAGATTCACGCCGCGGCCCATGCCCGCCTTGAGTTGCTTGAAAATCGGATCGGCGAGAATCGAATCTAGCCCACGGCTCTCGAACCGCACTGCGCGGAGGTTATCGACCAGAAACGTATGAGCTTTGCCAGGACGATCCAGCAGCACACTCAGCGAGACAATATTCTTCAGGTCGAGGTCGTGGCCGGTGCTGCCGTGCCAGTTTCCAAAGGGCACGGCCACCTTTCCCTTACCGTGGGCCTTGATGGTGGCCGATGCGACGTTGCAATGATGCACGCCGTCAGAACCTGGGTTATTGATCGCCAACAGGACGCGGACTTCAAAGTTCTGCGGATTGACGACATCCATCTCCACGCCCTCGAAAGGGCTAAGGTTCCACTTTCCGGCTTGCGGCACCAGTTGCACGCTCGGATAGGCTGCCTCGGCTTTGGTCGTGATCTGCAAGGCGTGGCTGCCGCTCGTGGAAATAATTTTGGCGACGGATTCCGAGGGTGCGATATGAATGGCGGCAGGATCCTCGAAATCGACGAGCATTCGCGGTGAGGCGGACTTTTCCGCGGCGTCGGCTCGCGGTGACGGAATCGCGGCGAGGAAGGACAAGGTACACAGCAACGCGGCAATTTGCCGCCGGGCAGAATTCGGTTGGCAGGAGGCAGACATGGTATTTTCCCCAGGGCTTGGGATCGAGGATAAAGCCATTGTACTCAAATTCCTGGTGCAAACAACCACGCGCGACTGAAACAGATCCACCCTTGCGAAGGGTCTTGGCATTGCAATCGCCACGCCCTGAGCTAGACTAGTGTCTGACCAAGAACAATTCCGCGATTTCTTCGTGGAACGGACTTTAGTCCGTTTGAAAGGAATTAACATCCTTCCGCGGATTTACCAAAGAGAGGATCCTCCATGACTTCCATGATGATTACGACCGTGATTTACCTTGCTCCGCTACTTTTCCTACTGCTCCTGGTGGTTTGGCTGACCACGCGCTATATCCCGAACAACCGCATCGGCATCGTGGAAAAACTCTGGTCCACCGTGGGGTCGCTGACAGAAGGCGCGGTCATTGCCCAGCACGGCGAGGCGGGCTACCAAGCTGATATCCTCCGCGGTGGGCTCCACTTCGGTCTCTGGCGATGGCAATATGCCATTCACAAGTTTCCGCTAATCACCATCAAGCAGGGCAAGATCGGTTATGTCTTTTCCCGCGGCGGTGAACAACTCGAACCATCGCAGACCTTGGCGGAAGTCGTCGAATGCAATAATTTTCAGGACGCCCGCAAGTTCCTTGCCCATGGCGGGCAAAAAGGTCGGCAGCGGGGCATCCTCCGCGAAGGCGTATACGCCATCAACATCGCGCTCTTCAACGTCATCACCGAAGACCGCGTCTTTACCCTGGAATATGCCAAGAGCCTGGAGGAGTGGCAGCATCAACTCCGGCAACTGAGCGGCTTCAGCCCGCTGATCATCTCGGGCAAGTCGGACGAGATCGGCATCGTGACGGTCCATGAAGGCCCCACGCTGCCGCCGGGCGAACTGATCGCGCCCGCCGTGGGAACCGACAAGAACCAGCCCAACTTCCATAATATCTATCAAGATATCGAGGCATTTCTCCGCGCTGGCGGGTGCCGCGGCGTGCAGTATACGCCGCTGATCGACGGCACCTATTTCATCAACCGCTGGTTCGCCACGGTCGAGATGATTCCCAAGTGCGTGGTGCCGATCGGTTATGTGGGAGTGGTCGTCAGCTTCTATGGCAAGAAGGGGGCCGACACCTCCGGCAAGGAGTTCCGCCACGGCGAGCGGGTGCGGGAAGGCGAAAAAGGTGTTTGGGACACGGCCCTCGGACCCGGCAAGTACGCCTTCAATACGGCGGCGGGCGTGGTCGTCGAGGTGCCCACCACGAACTTCGTCTTGCACTGGATCACGGGCCGGTCCGAGAGCCATCACTTCGACGATTCGCTGAAATCGATCGAACTGATCACATCCGACGCCTACGAACCGATGCTGCCGCTATCGGTGGTGGTACACATCGACTATGAGAAAGCGCCCTCGGTAATTCAGCGGTTTGGCGATGTCAAGCAACTGATCACACAGACGCTGGATCCTCTGCTGAGCGCCTATTTTCGCGACGTAGCCCATAAGAAGAGCATGTTGCAACTCATCAGTTGCCGCGCCGATATTCAGAAGCAGGCAAAAGAGGAACTGCGTTCCAGGTTCGAAATTTTTGACATCCAATGCGTCGACGTTTTGATTGG
>Ga0209697_10001906_pt1 | contig 31065 bp, 29 predicted proteins | sample AliMusrvi5mmetaG_FD_184115 | JGI IMG/M metagenome (GOLD analysis project Ga0209697, IMG submission 184115) | Freshwater lake bacterial and archeal communities from Alinen Mustajarvi, Finland, to study Microbial Dark Matter (Phase II) - Alinen... | ecosystem: Environmental > Aquatic > Freshwater... | reverse complement strand
CCGGCGTCCGCATCAGGCCTTGAAGTACAAAACACCGCAAGAGGTTCACGCACAGGCGGCGTGAAGAGTGCAAAACCATGCATCGAAGCAGAACAAACAAGTGACAACTTTAAATCAGGACTTGACCGAGGAAAGCATACGCTCCCTTGTTGAACGGAATCCGGTGGATGCACGAACACTAAAAATCCATGACGTTGCGTCATGGAGGCGAACCGCAGGTTGCATTTCGTGTCTGTGGTGAAAAAGATGCGGTAAGCTTGGGATGATGGCGCGACGTCGCGGGTGGGGCTGGATAAGCATCCGCACCACCCGCGAGAACAATGCCAGCGCCCAAGATCGCCGCATCCGTTTACACCCGAAATGCAACCTGCCTGTCCTGAGCATGTCGAAGGGCATTAAAGTTTCCGGGCTCTGGCCTTGGCGCCCTTTGCGGCTTTGCGTGAAAACTCTGCCTCCTGCCCCGCGGTGAGCCTGTCGAATCTGCGGCTCCAAGAGACAAGTCGTCCGATCAAATCCGATTTGATAGGACCTCTTCCGGTCGGAAACTCCGTGCCTCAGTGTCCGTGGTGATTTCCTTCCATCTGGATTTCGCGTCTTTTCGCGCGTTTCGTAGTTAATCTTACCATCCTACTTGCCGCGCTTGGATTTGCGGATCAGCCCCTTCAGCGTCTTCTCGAACACCGGCCCCGAAATCGGCAGCTTCACCGTCTTTCCCGTCAGCGAGGAGAGCAGCATCGCATTGGCCAGCTCCACGGAATGGAGCCCTTCCCTGGCCGGTGCGATCAGCGGCGCGCCGTCAAGGATGGCGTCCGCGAAGTTCTGCATGATCTCCACATGCTGCCCGCCCTTGCCCTCCACGGGGATCTGCACATTCCAGACCGGCGGCCCGTCGAACATGGCCTTGCTGGTTTTGAGGAACACATCGGACGGCGTCTCGTTGCGCGTGAAGAGGATGTTGCCTTCCTCCACCACGATCTTGCCGCGCGTGCCGCAGATCTCCAGCCGGTTCGTCCCGGGCGCCTCGCCGGTGGTGGTGATGAAGACCCCGCTCGCCCCGTTGGCATATTCCAGATAGGCGGTCACGTTGTCCTCCACCTCGATGTCATGGAACTGCCCGAACTGGCAGAACGCCCGCACCTTGGTGGGCATGCCGCAGAGCCACTGGAGCAGGTCGAGCTGGTGGGGGCACTGGTTCATCAGCACGCCGCCGCCTTCGCCTTCCCAGGTGGCCCGCCAGCTGCCGCTCTTGTAGTACGTCTCGGTGCGGAACCAGTTGGTGGTGATCCAGTTCACGCGCTGGAACTCGCCCAGTTCCCCGGCCTGGATCATGGTGCGGATGCGCTGGTAGCGCGGGTCCGTGCGCTGGTTGAACATGGCGGCGAACACCTGCTTGCGGTGGGTGTGCGCGGCGATCAGCCGTTGGCAGTCCGCCTTGTGCACGGAGATGGGCTTCTCCACCAGCACATGCACCCCGGCCTTGAGCGCGTCGATGCCGATGGGTGTGTGCGCGTAGTGGTGCGACACGATCAGGACCGCGTCCACCTCCCCGGACTTCAGCAGCGCGCGGTGGTCGGTGAATTTCTTGACCGTGTCGTTGAACTTGGCCAGCTGTTTGGGGTTCACATCGCACACCGCGGTCAGCCGCATCCCCCGCACTTTGCCCGCTTCCACATTCTGCGCATGGTTCGTGCCCATGCCGCCCACCCCGATCACGCCTAGCCGCACTTCTTTCATTTCCGCTCCTTTATACGTTGATAAAATCCCGTGTTTTGCTTCGCAGTTCCTTCCGACCCCGTATCCCTCCGGGATGCAAGTGGCAATTTGCGCAACATCATCCGCATAACCGGAAGATTTTGCCAGCGAAAAGCGTCAAAGGCTACGCGTTCGTGCCGCCCGATTTTTCTCTCTGTTTCCTGTGCTTCCGGATCCACTTGAAATGGATGACGAACAGCAGAAGTGTGCCAACTAGCCCGCCCAGGACAAACGGCGTCGGTGAAAAAATCGCCAGCAAGACCATGGGGACGGCGACCACCAGGTTCTGACAGGATGAAATGGTCAGCATCAGGGCGTGGGCCATGGTGATCTCCCCGGCGATATCCTGCGGGTGCCGGTCCAGATAGCGGAAGATCAGGAGGTTCGACAGGTGCCTGCCGATGATCATGCCGAAAAGCACAAAGAGGCACCCGAACATGCCTTTGGCAAAGGCGTCGGGCATGTTGCCGGATTCGACCAGGAACGCAAGCACCCCCGAGGTCAGGAGCGTCAGCAGCAGGTGGCGGGGAGTGAACCATTTTTTCTGGGCAATCGTCTTTTGCCACACGGGATTGAGCTCGTAATGCTGCGTCTTGAAATGGACCGCGTACTTCCTCTCTTTCCGGATCGCCCCGAGGACCGTCAGGAAGTAATCCGCCAGCATCAGCACCGGCAAAAGAATGATTTCAGGATGTTTCATGTTTTATTGTGATTCGAACATTATCGTTAAGGGGATTTTCAACCCTTAGGGTTGAAAATCCCCTTCAGCGAATGGTTCAGCCTAATCGTATGGTTGCATGCCTTCCACGACGACAACATTCACCCTATTACTGTAAACCTTTTGCTCAAGCTTGAATTGCCATGGATATCCTTTGTCAGTTCGTGATGGAATTGTGGCGAATGGACCATTCCAGTTGGTTCCGAATGCCGTTATGATTGAATTCGTTAACGATGGTTCATCTGGAATCGTAAGGGTGAGTGTATTGCCCTTTAGTCCCGCAAAATACTCAATGGAGATTGCATTCGTTATTGTTGGCAATGCTACTGCAAGATCGGCAAACACCGACTTAACGTCTGCATCTGTGGGTTTGGAAATCGAGCGACTGGCGGGGCCACCGCAAGAACACATGCCAACCGCCAAGACTATAAATAAGAGCATGTTAAATTTCTTCATATTTATCTGGCCGAATAGTATTTATTAATTTTACTTCAAGATTTATTAAATCCGCCTTGAATTCAACGGAACGGTACGATTAGTCGATGCCTCTCTTCTTATGAACCCCATCCTCCAATTTCTTTCTCTTCTGCTCAATCCATGTTTTTTGTTCGTTTGGAGAGTTTGAGGCCCCCGACCATAAGTAGCACCCCTATAACGATCAACAGTACAATAACCACAATACACTCGTTGCCGAGAGGCTGATTTCTGAGACTGAGTATAAATTGGGCGGGATTGAGAAATGGGAGCATGCCCGCTACGACAAGGAATGCGCCAGCGATGGCCATAATTGCGCCCAGAGCTTCATAAAGTGTCCTTTTTAATTTCATGATCTGTTCACTTAACAGTATTACTCAAAACTCGATCAAAGAAAAGCACACAGGTTTCTTTGTTGAACCGAATGGTATTTCAAGAAAAACAAGCCGTCAATTGCTGAAATGGATAACAGTTTTCTGAGTCATGTCTTCACGACAGATCCAATACCCCATGTGATACCAGATGCGCCAGCTGCATGAGTCCCGAAAAATCCATGACGTTGCGTCATGGAGGCGAACCGCAGGTTGCATTTCGTGTCTGTGGTGAAAAAGATGCGGTAAGCTTGGGATGATGGCGCGGCGTCGCGGGTGGGGCTGGATAAGTATCCGCACCACCCGCGAGAACAATGCCAGCGCCCAAGATCGCCGCATCCGTTTTCACCCGAAATGCAACCTGCATTAAAGTTTCCGCCCTCTGCCGTCTTCCCTTGGCGAACCTGACGCCTTTGCGAGAAACCTCTGCCGCATATCCGCAGCGCGCCGCTACTCCAGCGCGGCGGGCGTCAGCCACTTCTGCGACGCTGCCGTCGCGCACGCCAGCCGGTAGACCACCCGCGCGCCCACATTCGCATCCCACTCGTTCCCGTCCGGCCCCGGCGCCACCTCGCACACATCAAATCCCGCGATCGTCCGCCCCGAGAGCGCCACCTGCTCGATCAGGTACATGGCGTCCTCGAACGCCAGCCCGCCCGGCACCGGCGTGCCCGTGTGCGGGCAGAGCAGGGGATCCAGCCCGTCAATGTCAAAGCTGATGTACACCACCTGCGGCAGGTCGGCGATGATGTCGCGCACCTGCTCCTGCCACGTCTTGCCCGCAGCGGCGCGGCGGTGCAGCGCGGACGCGGTGAACATGCGGACGCGGCCCGTGGACTCGGTGACGCGCTGCACCTCCTCTTCGCAGAAATCGCGGATGCCCACCTGGATCAGCCGCGTCACCGCCGGCTCCTTGAGCGCATTGAACATCACCGAGGCGTGCGAATAGGGGAACCCCTCGAAGACCTCGCGCAGATCGGCATGCGCGTCAATGTGCAGGATGCCCATGGTGGTGTGGTTTTTCGCCAGCGCGCGGATCAGCCCCAGCGGGGTGGAGTGGTCCCCGCCCACCACGCCCACCACTTTGCCCGCCGCCAGCCAGCGCGCGGCTTCATGCTCAATGTGCGCGGTCATGGCAGTGCAGCTGGTGTTGACCTTGTCGAGCAGCCCGGCCAGCTCCTGCGGCGGCACTTGCAGCGCGCCCTCCTGCGCCGCGATGGCGCGCGCGGCCAGCGGCCGCACGCGGTCGTTCTCCGCCTGCCATTCCTTGGCGGGCGGCAGGAACGCCAGCCCGGCCTTTTTCCAGAACTCAGGGAAGAGCTCGTTGTGGAAATCCATCTTGGGCGAGGCGTCCAGGATGGCCTGCGGCCCACGCGAGGTGCCGGTGCCGTAGGAGACCGTGGCCTCCCACGGCATGGCGATCAGGATCAGTCGGGCCTGTTCCGGCTTGAGCGCCATGCCGCCGAAAGATCCGTTGTGCGGGTTGGGCCCGTTCAGGCTGGATGCTGCTGCCATGGTTTATGCCTTTTCAAAATACGTGTAGCCCTGCATGCTCTGCCGGTAGGCTTCCACGATGGTCCGGCGGTCTTCCGGCCGCAGGCGGCCTTCCGCCACCGCGCGCTCCGCGTTGTCCCGGAACCGCGAGAACATTTCCTTGGGGTCATACTCGACGTACGTCAGCACATCGGCCACCGAATCGCCTTCGATCTCGCGGGAGAACTGCAGCTCGCCGCTCTCGGAGAGCCGCACGCTGACCACATTGGTGTCGCCCATCAGGTTGTGCAGGTCGCCCAGCGTCTCCTGGTAGGCGCCCACCAGGAACGCCCCGAGGATGTAGTCCTCGTCCTCGTGCAGCTCGTGCAGCGGCAGGGTGTGCTTCTCGTCGTGCAGGTCGATGAACCGGTCGATCTTGCCGTCGCAGTCGCAGGTCATGTCCGCCAGGATGCCCTTGCGCGTGGGCTGCTCGCTCAGCCGGTGCAGCGGCATGATCGGGAACAGCTGGCCGATGGCCCAGGCGTCGGGCAGGGACTGGAACACGCTGAAGTTGGCGTAGTACACATCCGCCAGCGCGTCGGCGAGCCCCTGCATGTCCTCGGGGATGTATTTGCGCTGCTCAAGGTCCTTGGCGATGTTCATCAGGATGCCCCAGAAGATCTGTTCCGACAGCGCCCGCTCACGCAGCGAGATGGAGCCGTGCTCGAACGCGTTGCGGATCTCGTCGCGGTAGAACAGCGCGTCGTTGTAGCACTCCTGCAGGTTCTTCGACGTGAGCGCCGTGCCGGCGTCCATCAGGTTGCGCAGCAGCTCCGGCGCGTCCTCCGGCAGCTTTTCCGGCAGGCCGTGCGTGAAGAAGCGCCCCGCCTCCAGCACATTGAACACCAGCACCGCATAGTAGGCCACCACGGCGCGGCCGGATTCGCTGATGATCACCGGGTGCGGCACCTTCGCCTCGTCGCAGATCTTCTGGATCACCTCCACCACGTCCACGCAGTACTCGGTCATGGTGTAGTTGCGGCTGCACTTGTAGTTGGTGTGCGAGCCGTCATAGTCCACCGCCAGCCCGCCGCCGATGTCGAGCATGCCCATTTTCGCGCCTTCCTTCACCAGGTTGGCGTAAAGCCGCGCCGCCTCCGAGAGCCCCGACCGGATGTCGCGGATGTTGGGGATCTGCGAGCCGATATGGAAATGCAGCAGCTGCAGGCAGTCCAGCATGCCCGCCTTGCGCAGGCTGTCCACCACGTCGATCATCTGCGAGGTGTTCAGCCCGAACACGCTGCGGTCGCCCCCGGAGTCGTTCCAGTGCCCGCCCGCCCGCGCCGAAAGCCGCGCGCGCATCCCGATGCGCGGCTGCACCTCCAGCGCCTTGGCCCGCTCCAGCACCAGCTCGAGCTCCGACGGCATCTCCAGCACGATGATCACCGAAAGCCCCATCTTCACGCCGTAGAGCGCCAGGTCGATGAACTCCTGGTCCTTGTACCCGTTGCAGATGATGGGCGCCTCGGGGTCGCGCATATAGGTCAGCGCCACCATCAGTTCCGCCTTGCTGCCCGCCTCCAGTCCGTGGTGGTAGCGGTGCCCGAAGTCCGCGATCTCCTCGATCACCTGCTGCTGCTGGTTCACCTTGATGGGGAACACGCCGTGGTAGGCGCCGGTGTAGCCGGTGTCCGCGATCGCCTTGCGGAAGGACTCGTTCAGCCGTTCGATGCGCGTGTCGAGGATGTCGCTGAACCGGATCAGCACCGGCATGTCCATGCCGCGCGCCCGCAGGCCGCTCACGATGTCCATGAAGCTCACCGCGGTCTTCTGCGCCTTGCCGCGCGGATACACCAGCACCTCGCCGGTCTCCGAGATATCGAAATATTCCGACCCCCAGTTGCCGATGCCGTACAGCTCCGCCGACTTCGCGGGTGTCCACCGTTCAATGACGCCGTCTTTCACCATTTTCTTTATCCCACCTGCCCGCCGCCTGCTGGGCGGAATCGCGTTTATCATCAGGACTAACAGTCTAATTGCCTACAGCCTGCCGCCAGTTTCCCCTTTGTAGGATTGAAAAGGATCTTATCACAAAAAATTCCGGCAGGGTCTAGTTATATTTCAGGGAGGAAAAATGGTTTCCAGCGCACCCGCTTTGCGGACCATTCCGGGTCTCCCTGTGACCTTGTGTCACAGGGAAGACATCATTGTCTTTGTCATGCCAACGCTCCGGCGCACCAACAGCGCGGCGACGTATGGTGTCGTCGGTGGCTGGCTGCTCCTTCACGGCTCGATTTTTACGCTTCCGCCGTTGAGTGGCTTGCGTCGTAATGTGGGGAACCAGTTCTCGTCCCGATGGTCAACTATGTCTTGAAGACGAAGCCTCACATAGTCGTCCGTGTCGTGGACACGGACTAGAAGATTTGATCCGTCTTGTAGGGAGTCATCCCAGTCCATCGCAATTAGGTCAGTGGTTTCAGTCAACTCGTGCGTGTGGTTGGCCAAGTGGACTGCCACGATTCCCTCTGGGGTCCATGAGTGGCCCACGATGGTGTCGGGATCGACGACCCCGATAGGCCAGAACTTGATCTTGTCCAGAGTTGTTAACACTTCACGCCGCAAGTCGCAACAATATACTGGCAGAATGCGTCCCCCGGAAACCTCTGTGAAGACAACCATGTCGTCAGAGGAGATGATCCGTACATCCCGGACTCGGATCGGGGTCTCAGAAAGCTGCTTCACCCTGTTGAGATCGACGATGGCGTTTGTACCGTCCCACGGTGCAAGGAATATGGGCTGGCTTGTGTTGAGTGCGTAGGGTTGCAAAAACACTCCGGCCCGACAAGCACCAATCGGATGCGGATCAGCGTCTGTCTGACTCAGTCGGACATGATACATGGACTGCGTTATGATGCCCCCTGACGGTGCGAAAGAAAGAAGCGTCCACGGCTCAACGCCGTGCCGTCCAAAGACAACGCTCCCATCTTGGGCGAACCACACGAGGCGGTCGGTTGATCGCTTGGAGGCGTAATTGATCCATCTCAGTACCGCGGCATTGCTGGTCTGTAGATAGTATCGGTCGATATACTGCGACCCCGGCCCCTTCCAGTTCGGGTTGTGTCGGCGTGTTTGCCATACTGTCCCGTAGTCGTTCGCAACGGCAGGGGTGACCCATCGGACGTCCCGCTGATCAGGGGGAAGCATCTGACGCATATTCACCCGGCTCAACTCAGTAGCACCGGTGGAGCAGGCGACGCAGATTCCTGCAATTGTTCCGACCGATATGATCCATTCGTTCATCATCAGGCAACCAACGGTATTTATTAGCCTTGCTTCAGGATTTGTTAAATCCACCCATCTGGGGTTCGCGGCTTTTAGCGTATTTCGTAGTTACCCTCTCACGCTTCTAATTCGTGCTAACGACGTAAAGTGTGAGGCGTGGCTGGAAGCCCTTATTGCTTCTTCGCTCGATCCGCCAGGAGTTCTCCGCCGATGCCCACATTCTCCGGATTGTTCTCCTTGATCAGGATGACCATGGCCTGCTTTGGCAAGCCGTAGGCTTGCACTGCGGCGTCAGTTACAGCCTTGATCAGTTCCCGCTTCTTGCCGATGTCGTCAATTCGCGGACCATCAAATGTGATATTCGGCATTCCAGCCTCCTTTTCTCTTCTGCTTCCAACATTATTTATAACCTGACTTCAACCAAACGCTACGCTCGGCAATGGCAATCGTCAACGGAAAACAAGTTGCATCGCAATAAGTTCGGTCAGCCGAGTGGCTCGTCCTGAAAAGCCTCCTCCGCCTCCAGATATAAACCGTTCACACAAATCCCGGATTTGTGTGAACTTCGTTCCCGGGTTTTTCTTCTCCGTTCCTCCGTGTCTCCAGCGCAGCGGGTGGTGAGTACTTTTCTTTCCGGGTCTGAAACTTTGCGCCCTTTGCGCCTTTGCGTGAAAACGCTTCTGTAGCCTTTCGCGCCCTTTGGCGTGTTTCGTAGTTAACCTCTCACGCTTCTCATTCGTGTAGGCCCAGACCCCATGTGATACCAGTCACGCTGGATGCATGTGTCCCGAAAATCCATGGCGTCGCGCCATGGAGGCGAACCATGGCACGCATTCGGTGTTCTGCCGGGAAAACGGCTGGATAAGTTTGTCCCGGCTGGCATAGCCTTTTGGCGAAGACGGAAGGTCCTCTTTTCCATCGCGTCAGCGATAGGGCAAACCGTGGCGTGGATCGGGCAAAGCCACGGAGTGTCCCCTGAATCCATCGCGCCACGCGATGGAGGCGAACCGCAGGTTGCATTTCGTGTCTGTGATGAAAAAAATGCGATAAGCTTGGGATGATAACGAGGCGGAGCGGGTGGGGCTGGATAAGTATCCGCACCACCCGCGAGAACAATGTTAGCGCCCAAGATCGGCGCATTCGTTTTCATCCGAAATGCAACCTGCATTAAAGTTTCCGGACCTTGGCCTTCGCTGCCCTTGCGGGAGATTCCTGCCATCACGCGCCATGCGCCCGGCTGAGCTTGAGGAACTCCTCGCACATCACGTTGATCGCCTCCCGCCGGTGCCCCGCCCCCGCCGGATCATCATAGAACTTTGCAATGAACCCGCCCTTCGGCCGCCCGAGGCAGGCCACCAGCTTGCGGCAGTAGGCGCGGATCTCATCCATCGTCCCATGCACCATCGTCGCCTGGATATCCACCGGGCACCAGAACGTGATCCGGCCGCCGAATTCACGGCCCAGCCGCTCCACGCCCATGTTCTCCTGCTGGTCCATCTGGATCACATCCAGCCCCGTCTCGATCAGGTCGTTGAGGATGGCGGTGATATCCCCGCAGCTGTGCATGAAGGTGAGCAGCCCCGCCTTGTGCGCCGCTTGGTACACGCGCGCATAGCGCGGCTTCCAGATCCTGCGCCAGTCATCCGGCGAAATCATCAGCCGGTCCTGCAACCCCCAGTCATCGCACCACATGAAGCCGTCCGCGCCCGCCGCCGCATATTGCCGGATGGCGTACAGGTTCATCTCCACCAGGATGTCGATCAGCCGCCCGAGCTCCTCCGGGTTGGTGTGGATGTCCACCCAGGCGTTCTCAAGGCCGCGGATGAAATGTACGCGTTCGTAGAGCGAAATGCCCTCCGCCAGCAGGAACTTGTCACCCGCGCGTTCCCGTGCGCCGGCCAGCGGCACCCAGCGCTTCGGGTCCGTGATGTCGGGGATGCGCAGCGCGTTCCAGTCGGCCCACTCCTTGAGCGCGGGCGTCTTCACCTCGCCCAGGTTGCAGATGCCGATATTGTTCCAGAGGCAGCCCCACTCATCCAGGCCGGTCCGTGGCCGCGCATCCGTGGAAGGCTGCATATTGACGTCCGCCATGTCCGAGCCATACGGCTCGGCCAGCGTGTAGGGAATGCGGTCCGCCCCTTGGAACCGGATCGTCCGGGCAACCACCTCGCGCGGGGTCATGGTCATGCTTTAGCTCCTCTCTGTCCGGACACCTTATACCGGTGAATGTTGTATTTCCAGAAAACTTTTCCCGCTATCTTCATGGTGGTTCATGTGCCCATGCGTTGCCATATGATCCAGGTGCGCAAATCCCGAAAAATCATTTTGCCCTTGGCAAAATGAGGCGAACCATGGCACGCATTCGGTATTCTGCCGGGAAAACGGCTGGATAAGTTTGTCCCGGCTGGCAGGCGTCTCAAGCGCCGCCGGATATGAGGACAGGAACTCGAATTCAGAAGTCAGGGTTCAGGATAAGAAAAGAGGTGTACCCCTTTGTACAGAACCCAGTGGACACAAAAGTCCCGAAAATCCATCGCGCTGAGCGATGGAGGCGAACCGCATGGCGCATTTCGGTGTCCTGAGTCCGCGAAGGACCGGGGAAAGAATGTGGTAAGTTCCGAGGGCCGGCGCGGCGTCGCGGGTGCCACTGGATAAGCATCCGCGGCATCCCGCGAGAACAAAGCCGGACCCGGAAATCGCCGCATTATTCTCCACGCGAAATGCGCCATGCATTTTAGTTTTCCGTCTGCGTGTTATCCCGTGGGCGGCCGAATGCGTGACATTCCGGTTGTGGCTGCGCGGCCCGCTGGCCTTTGCGCGCTAGTGGACCAGCGTCATGACGACCATGAGTATGCTGATCGCCGCCGTGATGATGGCCCCCGTCCATGCAATGATGCTGAACCACCGGCTGTTGGTGTACGCCCCCATGATCGTCTTGTCGCTGGTGATGCGCAGCATGAAGAAGATGATCACCGGCAGCAGCAGCCCGTTGATCACCTGCGAGAAGATCATGATCGGGATCAGCATCGCCTTGCTGGCCGCCAGCGCCGCCGCCGCCCCGGCGAACAGCACGATGGTGTAGAGGATGTAGTAGTGCGGGGCCTCCGCGAACTTCCGGTTCACCCCGCGCTCCCAGCCCATGGACTCGCAGATGCTGGTGGCCGTGGAGATCGGCAGGATCGCCGCCCCGAACAGCGAGGCGCTCATCAGCCCGAAGGCGAACAGCCCCGCGCAGTAGCGGCCCGCCGCCGGCTTCAGCGCCATGGCGGCATCCCCCGCGTCCGCGATCACGATGCCGTTGCGGTGCAGCGTGGCCGCGCAGGCCAGCATGATGAAATAGCAGACGATCGTCACCACGATCGCCCCGGCGATCGTGTCCCACCGCGAGTACCGGTAATGCTTCAGCGGGATGCCTTTCTCCACCACGCTGGCCTGCTGGTAGAACTGCATCCACGGCGCGATCGTGGTCCCCACGATGCCGATGATCATGTAGAGCGTGTCGGCGTTCCATGCGTTCTGCGGCACAACGCTCTGGTATGCCGCCAGTTTCCAGTCCGGCCCCGCCATGGACCCGGAGATCAGGTAGGCGACATAAAAGACGCACGCCACGAAGAACACGCGCTCGATGGTGCGATAGGAGCCCTTGATGACCATGTGCCAGAGCAGGAACGCCCCGACGGGCACCACCCACCAGCGGTGCAGCCCGAAGATCTCCGCGCTGGCCGCCAGCCCCGCGAAATCCGCGATCACATTGCCGAGGTTGGTGAAAAACAGCGCGATCATCAGGTAGAAGGAGATGCCCAGCCCGAACCGCTCGCGGATCAGCGCCGACAGCCCTTTGCCGGTGACCACGCCCATGCGGTTGCACATTTCCTGCACCAGGATCAGCAGGAAGCAGGTGGGCGCCAGCACCCACAGCAGGGTATAGCCGTACTTGGCGCCCGCCACGGAATAGGTCGCGATGCCGCCCGCGTCATTGTCCACATTCGCGGTGATGATCCCCGGCCCCACCACGAGGGCGAAGATGGCCAGATGCGCTTTCCATTTTTTCCAACGTTCCATATGGGCCTCGTCAGTCGTTCAAAAAAACCGCCAGTTGCGCAAGCACGCTGTCATACCTCACCACGCCCTGGAATACTCCCTCGGCGTCCACCACGGGAACCGCCTGGAACCCGTATTTGGCGAATTCCCGCGCCACATCCTTCAGCCGTGTTTCCGGGGTCACCGTGACCAGCTCCCGCGCCATGATGCTTTCCAGCGTGGCCGCGGGGATCGCCCGGAACAGCTCCCGCAGGCTGAGCACGCCCTTCAATACCCTGTTTTCATCAAGGATGTAGATGAGGTTATACACCTCCACGTTCCCGGTCAGCTGCGGCATGCGCGCCAGGATCGAGGCGACCGTGTCGCCGGGCTGCGCCTCGATGCAGTTCGAGTCCAGCACCCCGCCCGCGGTCTCCTCCTTGTGGGCCAGCAGGTTTTGCACCTCGGAGGCGGCCTCGCCTTCCATGCGGTTGATGATGTTCTGGGCATCCGGCCCGAGGTCGCGCAGCACATCGGCGGCCTCGCCGGATGGCATCTCCTCAAGGATATCCGCCACGCGTCCGGGTTCGCCGTGGGAGACCAGCGTCCGCTGGAACTCCGGCGTGACTTCCTCCAGCGCGTCGGCGGCGGTCTCCACCGGCAGTGAATTGAACAGGTCTTGCCGGTCCTTGACACCCAGTTGCTCCAGCATATCCGCCAGTTCCGCCGGATGGATGTCAACCAGCCGGTCGGAGAACCGGTCCACCCGCAGTCCGCCCGGGACCCCGCCGGGCGACATCACCTGGATATGCCGCCAGGTCACGAAGCGGTCCTTGATCGTGTAGTCGAAAAGCCACTGGGTCAGGAAATTCACCGCCTTTTCGAACTTGAGCCGGCGCAGGATGCCGCGCAGCCCGATTTCCACATGCCCGAAGATCAGCTTGTTGTCCGAATAGATCAGGTGCACGTCATTGACGCGCAGCACCTGTGCGCCGGACACATCCACCACCTGGTCATCCAGCACATCCCGGCGCGCCCAGAAATCGGCCGCCGGTGCCGGCTCGGTCGTCCGGCGCACGACCGTCTCTGCCACCGACATGGACTTGACCGCGCTCCAGGGCAGGAAGACATGTGCGTCCCCTTTGCGCGGCGTCAACTGCAGCGCCGTGGCGGCCGGGTAGGCGGTGATAGTCGAGCCGCCGATGTCATATAAGGTGGCGAAGGGCCGGCGTTCATCCTCATAGCGCACCGGGCGGTCAAGCAGCTCCGAGAAGTTGTAAAAAACCAATGGGTGCAGGGCGCTGCCTGCCGGTGCGCTTTTATTTTGCGCCCCGGTCGCGACCATGTTTCGCATTGCGATCTGTGCCTGCTCCATAAACCCTGACCCCGGAGAATTATTTTGAGGCATGATGGCATGAGTTTTCGTGCGGGGCAAGACGGATATTTTTTGGAATCAAAAAGGCTGCCTTTTTCCCGCACAGACAGCACTGTCTGGCGCGAAAAATCGCCTCCACGGCAGGCTCGGTGGCTTCTCCCCTGCCTCGTGTGTGCTTTTTGCCTTCCAGTTTCACCCTGTTTCAGAAATTCACCCAAAATCCGTGTACAAACCGTGAACAAGTTGCGGTGAAACAAGGGGAATCAAGGAGAATCAATCATTTTTGGGTGTGAAGGGGTGGTATGCATGAAACCCTTTAAAACAAAGGGCCGGAACGTTTGTTCCGGCCCTTAAAATTGGTAGCGGGGGTTGGATTTGAACCAACGACCTTCAGGTTATGAGCCTGATGTATGCCCCGCCATTTTGCTGACGTTTATAACTGTTTTATGATTTTTATGCCTCGTGTGCTCCGTTGTGTGCTCTTTTTGCTTGTGGTCATGTGCGCCATGTTTCATACTGTTCATAGCGGATGAATTTAAGCATGGAGGAGGGAATCATGAGTGTAAAGTTGATGCGGCAGCGAGATGGAAGACTGCGGGCACACTGGTACGGCGTGTACGAAGATGACGGCGCCAAGGTAACGATCAATCTGGGTGTGAAGTGGAGGGGTGAATTGCCCGCGTCCGGTTCTATGCGTGATAAGGGAGATGCGGATTTTGAAAAGAGCCGGGAGAAAGCCGAGGAAGAGTTAACCAAACACCTTGAGCCCATCCGCCACAAGGGCCGCGCCGATCATCTGACGGAACGGCTGATTGAATCCAAGACCGGCCGCCGTGTGGAGTATGCCCGCATTGAAGAACTACCCGGACGCTGGCGCACCCTGGGCCGTGAGGCGCCCCCCAGCGAACGCTACCTTGCCGCATGTGATGCCCACTTCAAACGCTTTGCCGCCTTTATGCACACCCAGAATCCGGATGCCGCCCACTTGTATCAGGTGACGCCCGAAGATGCCGCCGCCTTCGTGGCCGGCATTCAGCCCGGACTTGCCCGGAAGACGGTCCGCGATGCCGTCAAGCTGCTGAACAAGGTGTTTGCCTGTTTCCTGCCTGTGGGCGCCTCGAACCCCTTCGCCGCCTTTATGGGCCGCCGGCAGAATGGCAACAGCGAGACCGTGCACCGCAAGCCGTTCACACCCGATGAGCTCCGCGCCCTGCTGGACGCGGCCAAAGATGATGAATTTATGCACCCGCTGATAACGACGGCCGCCTGTACAGGCATGCGCCGGGGTGACGTGTGTGGGTTGCGCTGGGATGCGGTTGATCTGGCTGGCGGCATGCTGGCCGTCAAAACATCGAAAACAGGCGCAGACGTGGAAATCCCCATCTTTGCCCCGCTGCAAGCCGTTTTAGAAGCGCGCCGGAACAATGGCAGCGAACTGGTCTTCCCCGAGGCTGCCCACATGCTGGCGGACAACCCCGACGGACTGACCTGGCGCTTCAAGAAGATCGTGGCGCGCGCCTTGTCCGGCGCTGCACAGCCTGCCCTGCCGGATTCCATCCCTGCCGCCGACATCGAGGCCGAGGGGACTGCCGCGATTATGAAGGGACTGCCCGCGGGCGAACGCCGGGACAGGATCCTGGACACCTTCCGCCGCTACTGCGCCGGGGCGTCCGTCCGGCAAATCGTGAAAGCCGCGAACCACTGCAAGGCAACCGTGTCAAATGACTTGCACACCGCGCAGGACATCATCGGCAAGCCGTTCCTCCGCGTACAAACCACGAGCGTCAAAAAGGCCGTCCAGCACACCACGCAAGTCGTGCGCAACCACGGACAACGGGCCGCGAGCGTCCGCGACTGGCACGCGCTGCGGGCAACCTTTGTCACGCTGGCACTGTCCGCCGGTGTCCCCGTGGAGCTTGTCCGTCGTGTGACCGGCCACGCCACGGTTGAGATCGTGCTGAAACACTACTTCCGGCCCGATCGCGAGCAATTCCGGACCGCCCTGACCGAGGCCATGCCCGGCATCATCACAGGGGACAAACCGGCAAAAGCAAAACCCGCCGATGAACTTGCCACACTGGCAGGAAAGAATGCGGCCGGGACGGCGACGGATAAGGACAAGGCGCGGTTGCGGAAGCTGGCGGCAGGGGTATGAGGGGAAAGGCGGTTATTTGTTATTCTTAGGATCCCTTTCCTTCGTCCCCTCGAAATGACTGCTTCACTCGAAAGACGGGGAGTCATGGCCTTCTCACGCGCACCTGAAAATACCGGGGGCCGTCGTTGAAGTTTGTATATTTCAATATCTCTCCATAGCCCGGTGTGTTCGTGATATCTGTTAAATCCCAGACGGGTTCAGTCAGTAAATTGGTCGAGGCATAGACCGAATAGAGCCGTCCCGTGCAACTTGGCCATGACAAAACCACGGAATTAGACACATTGATGATCGACTCTATGGCAAACACACTGAGCGGATTGAGCGGATCAGTGCCGGCGATTTGTTCCTGGCTGTTGTCCATCCCGTCAACATCCGGGTCCGCAGTTGCATTCGTGTTCACATATTCATAGGCACCCATGTCACATTGAGCCACACCGTCTTCATTCCCATCCAACGGGCGAGAAATCCCTTCTATATCCGTGGTGATCTCCGTAAGATTCGTTCCGGCATCAAGACATGGTGAATTTGCCATCAAATGTAAATCGTTCGTGCTGACAAACCCCGGCTCATTCGTGATGTTGCCCGTTCCACCCGGATCTGGGGTTGTACAGCAGAAATTAAGATAATCGAAGGAACTATTCGATCCAGACGTCGCCGTATTATAGAAGACAATGCAATTCTTCAGTTCGCATGACTCTGTCCCTCCGCCGCTCGTGGCGGCAAAGTTCTGGGTCAGCGTGCAGTTGTTAAGTGTTCCAATAATTGCTCCACCACCGCTCGTGGCTCTATTCCGGATCACTGTGCAGTTGTTAAGTGTTCCACCAGCTGCTCCACCACCGGCACTGTGGCCGCCAACGGCTCCGGATGCCGAGTTGTCGTTAAGGATGCAGTTGTAAAGAAGAGAGTCGTCAACTGCGCCCCCACTAGCATTGCCACCACCACTGTAGATGCCGTAACCGCCGTTTGCCGCGTTGTTGGAGAGCATACAATTATACAATGTACATTCCGATGCTCCACCACCTAAACCCCGACCGCCTCGTGCACCACCTTGGGTGCCTAGTACATAGTTTCGACCACCTTGTGCTACATTGCCCGAGAGCGTGCAGTTGTACAGCGTTGCACCAAACGCACCGCCACCGATTCCGTCACCACCGTAGGAACTATCATTATGGCCGTAGGCCCAATTGCCGCTGAGCACGCAATTGTATAAGGTTCCGCTTGCCGCCCCGCCGCCATAACCAGAACGGCCGTCGGTTTCACCAATGACAACGCTGTTGCCACTCAAAGTGCAATTGTACAATGACCCGCCGAACGCACCACCGCCCTGATAGTGTGATGCGTTTCCGCTAAGCGTGCAGTTGGTTATGCTAGTGTTGACAATATACGCTCCACCACCACTCTGGTCGAAGGCCAAGTCCCCATTTCCTAGGGTATAACCATTAGTCAAAGTAAAACCATCGAGCACGCCGCCATTCATGAATACGCACCGCACCACCGCACCACCCATCTGACCATTGCCTTGAATAATCGTCTCGTCCGGGCCATTTACACTCCTCAGGGCAATATCGTTTGTGATAACCACCCGGTTCGTCAAACTGTATCCTGGTGTCACGCGTCCGCCAGTGGCATACACCCCGTTGGTCACAAGAACTGTGTCATTATCGGATGCCACATCCACCGCAGCTTGAATAGTTTTCTTAGCTGTAGCCCAGTTAGTAGCGATGCCGTTATTGTCGGGCCGTGAAGAATCCACATACCAGATTGCGCTATGTCCTGTACTCGCTCGAACGAAAATCATGCAGAACAGAATGACCATGCACTGTATGGCCTTTTCGTCAAACAAAGTCATTCTCATTAGGCACCTTTCTGCGAACAGTTATTATGCCTCAAACACGCCCCTGCTTGAAAGCAGAGTATTTGAAAACAAGGTGAGGGTCAAGGCGGAGCGGATATAAATTGGGCATTCTCGGACGTATCGGGGGCGGTTCAACAGGCTCACCGCAGGCCCTTCGGGACTGGGCTCAGGGCAGGTGGGACCCGGCTTCGCCAAGGGGCAGCTTGTTTTTCCGGCCGGGTTTTCGATGACGCTTTGTCGTATTCTTAAGAAGCCCGCCCCGCTTGGGATGAACCGGCCCGAAGGCCTTTTCCAAGATCGCCCGCGTGCGCTTGAAGAGCCGATCGGCCTCCTTGTGCCGGTCTTGCAAGGCGCACAGACTCGCGAGGCAGCTCCGGCTCATCGCCGTGACGGGATGCTTCGAGCCGAAAGCCTTCTCATTGATTGCCAGCGCACGTTTGTAGAGCGGTTCCGCCTGCGCGTACCGGCCCCGGGCAATGTGCTGTAACGCGCGTTTGTTCAGAATCGAGGCCGCATCGGAATGATCCGAGCCCGCCGATTTCCCGGGTGGTTTATTGGATTTTTTTATGCTGATCTCCTTTTTTACCGAACCGTATTATTCACACAAATTCAATGTGTTTCCCTTGCTTGAAAGCGGTGTGGCTGTTGCCAGGATGGCTGCGGCGCGTTGCTCCAGCGGTTCGGCTTCTTTATCACGGCCCGTTTTCCGATAGAGTCCCGCTATATTCTCAAGGATCATAACCACATTAGGATAATCCGGGCCGAAAGCCTTCTCCGTGATTGCCAGGGCGCGTTTGTAGAGCGGCTCGGCCTGTGCGTACTGGCCTTGGGCAAGGTACAGTTCCGCGAGGCTGTCCAGGCTTGTTGCCACATCGGGATGATCCGGGCCGAGTGCCTTCTCATCAATCGCCAGGGCGCGCTTGTAGAGCGGCTCGGCCTGTGCGTACTGGCCTTGCGAATAGTACAGCCCCGCAAGGTTGTTCAGGCTCATGGCCACATCGGGATGATCCGGCCCGAGCGCCTGCTCCCGAATCGCCAGGGCGCTTTTGTAGAGTGGCTCGGCCAGCGCGTATTTGTCGTGAATCTTGTACAGCCCCGCAAGGGTGGTGAGGCTCGTGGCCATTGCGGGATGATCCAGATCAAGGACTTGCCCGGCAACTTGGAGCGCCTTCTTGGCCACCTCCACGGCACGGTCGTAGAACCCCTGATGATACAGTGATACGGCCTCGCTGTTAAGCGCCTCCCATTCAGTGTGTGTCGCCATTTATCAGCCTTTTCCTCTCTGCCGACCGGTATTATTCACAAACTCAACGTGGCCCCTGATTGAAAGCAGGGTGTTTGAAAGTTTATCGCTTTATTGCCCGGATGGCTGCGGCACGTTGCTCCAGCGATTTGGCTTCATCGTCACGACCCATTTTCCAATAAAGTTTGGCCATATGTTCGAGACTCGCGGCCACCGAGGGATGATCCGGCCCAAGCGCCTTCTCCTTGATCGCCAAGGAGTGTTTAAAGAACGACTCCGCCTGCGCGTACTGGTTCTGGGTACGGTACAGCATGGCGAGGTAGTTCAGGCTCTGGGCCACAGCGGGGTGATCCGGACCAAGGGACTTCTCCCTGATCGCCAGCGCGCGCTGGTAGAGCGCTTCGGCCTGCGCATACCGGCCGTGAGTCTTGTAGAGTTCCGCGAGGTTGTCCAGGCACGGGGTCACATTGGGATGATCCGGACCAAGCTCTTTCTCCCGTTCCGCCAGTTCGCGTTTCAGGACTGCTGCTTCGGCGGGATCATCCGAATCCGCCGATCTTCTAAATAGTTTATTGAACCATCCCATAAGGACCATCCCATAAGGACCATCCCATAAGGACCATCCCATAAGGGGTTCACACAACCTCTAATGTAATTGGCCGATTTTTTAAAACTAGAGTAATGGTTTGAGGTTGTCAAGTTTAAAGGGGGCAAGTTTGAGGTGTTGAGGTGTTTGTTTGAGGGCGGAAGGCTGTTCTGCAGGGCTGCTCGCCCTCTCGCTGCACACGAAAAGAATCGGATGGAGCGACACGTCGGCCTGGCTCCCGGCTTCTGACGGATCGGATGGATCGGACGTATCTGGTTCTGGGACAGGCCAGAGATTTTCTCGCAAAGGCGCAAGGGACGCAAAGATCAGCAAGCGGTTTTCCCGGCTTGACGTTTGGGGCGGATTTAGAGCATAAGGGATGAACATTTGCGTCTGCGCATGCCCGGAATATCGGAGGCGGAGGAATGAGCGATACAACCCAACAGAACATCACCCGCTGGACCGTTGCGGAAGAAGGCCAGTTCTTCGAGCGGAAGTCAGCACTGGACCGGTCGTCGGGCCGAGTGAAGCCGCGCAAGGCGGCGGAGATCGCGCATGATATCGCCGATACGCTTTGTGCGATGGCAAATGCGGATGGCGGAGAGTTGGTGGTTGGCATGGAGGATGACGGGACGGTCTCCGGTGTTCCGCATACCGAGGACAAGGTGAGTCTGCTGCTGGGGGTGCCGAAGGACCGGAACTATGTGAGCCCGCCCCTGCCGTGCCACGCAGAGGCAATTGTTTCGCAGAACGGCAAGCGCCTCCTGCGCTTTGAGGTGGATTGGAGTCCGGACGTGCATCTGCTGGCCGACAGCCGTTGCCTGCTGCGGGTGCGCGACCGGAATGAGCCGTTTGACAAAGACAAAGTCAAAGCCCTGAAGGAAGCCAAGACGCAGGGATTGTTTGAGCGGACGTTCCCCGCAGGCGCCCATATCGCGGATTTGGACGAAGCGTTATTGACCACATTTGCCGAAAAGTTTTCTTCGGGGAGTGCGCCGCGCGATGTGCTGTCCCAATTCCGGCTAATCGAGGGTCGCAACGGACACGCCGTGCCCACGCTGGCGGCGCTGCTGTTGTTCGGTCGCGAACCGGGTCGCTGGCATGACCGCTGCGGCATTGATTTTGTGCGGTGGGAAGGCAAGGTGCGCAAGTCCGGCGCAGACCTGAATATCACCAAAAGATTCCGGGTCGAAGCGCCGCTGGCGGTCCTGCTGGACAAGGCTTTTGAGGCCATCAAACCCTTCATTCGTGAGCGCCAGCAGCTGCATGACCTGTTTTTTGTCGAGAAACTTGAATATCCGACCTTCGCCTGGCAGGAGGCGATTGTCAATGCAGTCGCCCATCGGGATTACAGCATCCGCGGCTTGGGCATTGAGGTCTGGATGTTTGACGACCGGATGGAAATCCGCAGTCCGGGCCTGCCGCCGGCGCCTGTCACGCTGGACGCATTGGCGAAATGCCGGCATGTGCACTGCTCCCGCAATCCCCTGCTTGTGCGGACGCTGACTTCTCTAGGCTACATGAGGGAGCTTGGCGAAGGGGTGCCGCGCATGTTTGATGAAATGGAACGGGCGGGCTGCTACCCGCCGCGATTCGAGGCGATTGCCAATGCGGTCGTGCGGGTCACCTTGCGGAACGAGCCGATCTATGATCGAGCCACGTTGGATTGGCTGAAACAGTTTGCAGATGTGGAATTATCCGGCGACCAGAAGCGACTGCTGGCTTATGCGCATGCCCATGACGACCGATTCACCAGCCGGGAGTTCCAGAAAGTTGTCGAGACGGATATCTATGGCGCTTCGAATGCAATCAAAGACATGATTCGTAAGGGAGTGGTCCGGTCCATGGGAAAAAGCAGCCGCATTTACGGCGTTCATGAGCCTTTGCGCGCACAACCCGAAATGCCCGAAGAACTTAAGCTGCTCTTACCCGCGCTTCAGCGCAAGGGGCAAGTGACCAATCAGGATGTTCGAAAAGTATGCAAGGTGACTCGGATTACCGCCATACGTATTTTGAATGAACTGATTGCCAGCAAGTGGCTTATAGGGACAGGAAAGCGCGGGTCCGGCGCCCGTTACACCCCCGGCCATCGTCTATTGTATCAGTCTCAAATTAGCGCAACCGTCCGTGAGACTGATACAATGCCCCGTGAGACTGATACAATGGGACAGAAGGAATAGGCCTGCCAACACGCATCAAACATCGTCAAGGTGTCGAATGCCAAACTGGGGTAGTTGTTTTCAGGGATGGATGGAAAACAACCTGAGCAAAATGTGTAAATGGTTATTAAAATGCGGGATATGAAAAGCATTGTTTTCACAATGCGATGATTTCATGGGGAAGTGCTGCTCAGCTCCCCTGTGTACAGGTGTTAGTGCGGGGTTAGGGTTTGATTAAAACGCATATTTTTTTGTTCCTGACGGATTCCTTTTGCGCCTAAGTGGTTACCGTGGCAATGAATTTTTTGTTGGCCGCTTTGACGGTTTTTTGCGTGAATTTGACACGGGATTTTGAGAGCATCCCGAACATAGTGAAGCAGGAGCTTATCGTGGATAACACTGACTTCACGGATTACCTGAGGAGCTACCATTACCTATTATTTCCAATCTGACAGGGGGACTTCCCATCATGCAACCCAACTTGTTGATGCCGTGCGAGAAACGTGCTTTTTACCTGCTTTCTTCCTTCAACGAAACGCCCACACCCACCGCCTTATCGGTGTTCCACAAGGTTAATACAGAAGCGCTTGCAAAAGACCTGTGCGATGTGCTCACCTCTGACTTTGATGCCGTGAACGGCTGGCCAAAATTCCATTATGTGGCGGCGGCCACGCTGTCGTCGGCGGATCAGGAACATTTCCACGCGGAGTTTGCCCGGTTCGAGTTCTTCCGCGACGTGATCTGCAGCGGGGATTGCCCGTACATCGGGAGCGCCCCCCTTCCCGAAGAGATGAAGGTGCGCGTGCAGTATGCCGTACGCGCACAGGTATTGGAAAAGAATGTGCGGGCGAAGGTGCTGCAGAACGAGGCACTGAACCTGCTGCTGGTGGTGGCGCAGGCGTATTACAAGATGCTGGAGCTGGCCATCGGGTGTCCGGATCCGGTGCTGGACCTTGAACTGAACACGGCGTACCGCTGTGTGATCAAGAGCCTGAAAAAAATCCTGCGCGATTATGAATGCCTGCAGGATTTCCCAGCGCCGTTCACGCCGGTGGTGCCAAACCTGTGCCCCATGACGCTGCGCGACCTCAAATGGAAAGATGTGGCGGTGAATGCCGAAATCTTCCTCGGCACGGTGCACGAATATGTGACCACAAACGGCATACGCAGTCCGGAGCCGGATTCGGCGGCGGGGCGCACCCTGGCTTTGGCCGGCAAGGACATCGACACGGCCATCGAAAGGGCGGCAGCGTACCGGCGGCGCATGTTCGACCGCGCGCAGAAGAAGGCCGCCCCTGCTCCGCCACAAACCGTGGCCCATGCGTCGCCAGAAGGCTATGCAGGGCCGCAACAGGCGGACGTGAAGGAAGCGCAAGCGGCCGCGAAGATTGCCGACGCACGGCAACAGCGGTTCCGCCCATTGAGCGATGATTTTGGCATGGTGGAGCTGGACGGCGGAGCTGTTGATCTCCGGGGACGTGAGAAGGTAAAGGCATTCCTGCGCCTGCTTTGGAACAGCGGTGCCGATTGCCGGTCAAAAGCCATCCGTGTCGGGAAGCAATTTCCGAAGCCGTCTTCCTTGTTCAGGCCCGGCGGGAAGTTCGTCCGCCAGCGTAATGGATATTTGGACACGGATGTTTTTGTCAGCAGCAAACAGGGAAAAAACATTCTCCTCGTGTATAAGAATGCCGTCGGCATTGTTCCGTCTGCAAAAAAAGGCAGCGGGATGACGAAGTACTATCTTAAAGTTTTCAAGGATTCGGCCACTACCTAGCCTCTTCTTCCAATTCTTCCGCTTCTTCTGATTCTTCTGGTCGGGTTCAAGCCCGTCGATAACCCAATATCGACGGGCTTTTTTGTTTGGTGCGGGTCTTCTTCCGCTTCTTCCGGTTCTTCCGATTCCTATCCGCGCATAAGCACGGAATGATTGTGCCGTGATAACGGAAACAGCCCGGCGGCATCCGGCAATCCGTGATCGAAATTGTGGAATCAACCATCAACAGGAGGGCGGGGGATGAGCGCGATTGAGTCATTGATGCAGGCCGCATTGACGGCCTCGGAGGAGCGGCGGCAGGAAGCGCTGCGTGTCTTGCGCGGCGACGCCCTGCCGCTGCTCGCCAGTCCGGTGGCCGGCCCGCTCCTGCTGAGCACAGCCGCGGCGGCAAAATACCTTGGCGTGAATCGGGGCACCCTTTGGCGGGCGTGCAAGGCTGGCCGGTTGTCCCGGGTGGAACTCTTCCCCGGCTCATACCGGCTGCGCCGTGAAGACCTTATCGCGTTGGCAAATGGAAAAGTCGGGGAAAACGCGCCGCCGCCAAAACGGGGCCGCCCGAGAAAGGAGCAACCCACAGCGACAAGTGAAATGCAGGGTAATCAGCAAATCAACACGTAGGAAGTAAACAGACAGCAAAATAAGGAGGCAGGTATGGCGGTATTACAACAGCCGGTGATGGGTGGCGGGAATCCTTTCGCGGAGCGGATCGGCGACGATCTCGCGCCGGTGGGGACGTGGATGGCGATGATCATCGACATCTGTGACGAGTTCGGGATTCAAAGGCCTCGGTATGAGAACCCGGCGGAAATGGAAACGGTGGATTTGACCACGTTCCTGTTCGGGTTCCGGGATCAGGCGGGAAATCCGCACATGATCGCCAGCAAGCGGATGCGGATCAGCGGGAATGAGAAGGCGGCCCTGTACGCGTTTCTCAAGTCCATGCTGGGCACGGCACCGAAGTACGGTTGGGACTACTGCGAGCAGAAGGGCAAGCAGTGCCTGATCACGGTGGAGCATGTGACGCGCAAGGATGGCGTCGGGTTGTTCGCGGCGATCGCGGCGCTGTCGCCCATCCCGCAAGGGATGGCGGCAGGGACGCAGCCGCGTCCTGCAGTTCAACCGGTGGTGGCACCGGCGGCCCGGCCGGCGCCGGTGGTCGCGGGCGGGCATGTGCTCGGGGATCCGTTGCCATTCTAAGGGCGGTGTTCTCATGGAAGACGGAAAAGTGAAATTCACGACAAAGGTTACGGAGGGAATGACATTCCATCGCGTCTGCGCGATGGGGCGAACCGCAGGTTGCATTTCGTGCAGGCGGTGAAAAAGGTGCGGTAAGCTTGGGATGATGGCGCGGCGTCGCGGGTGGGGCTGGATAAGCATCCGCACCACCCGCGAGAACAATGCCAGCGCCCAAGATCGCCGCATCCGTTTTCACCCGAAATGCAATCTGCCTTCTCCGTGGTTGATAGCTGAAGGAGGAACGACGATGGCGGTGCTTACAAAAAATCAGATCAAAGCGGGGCATTGGTACGCGGTGGACGGTACGCCGATGCACCGGCTGCCCACGGCAGACGGTGCCGGGGAACGGATCACCACGATCCGGGACGCGAAGCGGCTGGGCCTTTACCCCAGCGTGACGAGCGTGCTCGGCATCCTCGCGAAGCCGGGTCTCGAAACGTGGAAGCTCAATCAGGTGGCGCTGGCCACGCTGCGCGCGCCGCGCCAGGAGAATGAAAGCGACGAATACTGGTGCAGCCGCGTCCGCGACGTGGCCTTTGAACAGGTCGAGCAGGCCGCGGACCTCGGCACGGAGATCCACGGCGCGCTGGAGTCCGTCATGGCCGGGGATACGTATGCCCCTGAGATGGCCGTGTATGTGGAGCCGGTGGTCAAGTGGAAGCGTGAGGCGGGGCTTCTCATCATGGAGCGCGAGGTCCGGCTGGTAAACACGGCGCACGGCTTCGCCGGCACGTCGGATGTGATGTTCCGCTACGGCGAGAACGGGATCGGGATCCTCGATTACAAAACGCGGAAGACCGTGCCGGGCAAGCCGGTGCTCGCCTATGAGGATCAGGCCATGCAGCTTGCGGCCTACGCCGCAACCTACTGGGGCGAGGAAAACCTCGACCGCATCCTTGCGGCGAATGTGGTGATCTCCACCACGGAGCCGGGGCGGATGGAGGTGGTGAAGCACCGCGACCTGCTGCGGCACTGGCAGGCGTTCCAGATGGTGGCGGCGCTGTGGCGGTATCTCAAGGGGTACGATCCGAGGGCGGTGGCGCAGGCGGCATGAAGTTGGGATGGATGGAAAACTTTTAAGGAGGAAATGACATGAAGCAGAAACGAAATATGAAACCAAGGGGCGGGACGGTGATGCACACGATTAGGGCGGCTGACGGACGTCATATTGAGCTCCGTTTGACCCGAAAACTGGCGATGGCCTGCATGTGCACCGAGTGTCTAGGGTTCGAAAGCGACCCGGAAGACTGCACGGCACGGCTTTGCCCGCTTTACCCGTTCAGGGCCAAGACTTTGGCGACGAAAGCCGGAAGTAAAACCTGAACAGCCCGGAGGTGCGGCGCAATGGCCCTGATTTATCCATTCTCACAGCGGACCGCCGGGCAGTTGGAAAGCTTCCCGCCGCAGGGCTGCACGCACCGCTGGCTGGCGCAGGTGGCGGCAGGCTTGCGGGACACCTTTCCGCCGGAGCGCTGCGCCACGGTGCTGGCGCGGTTGTGCGGAGAGGTCCGCCACCGCCGCATCACCGACCGGGAAGTCCAGGACGCCGTGGCGTTCGCCTACGGCCAGCCGCGCCCGCCAACAGGTGCGCGCAAGATCATGCCCGCGCTGACAAAGCCGCGCACGTCGTTCGACTGGCCGTCCGCCGATCCCGCGCTCATGGAACAGGTGATCCGTGACATGGAACCGCTGTTTGATGCCTCCGGCGATACCGGCCTGACCGCCGCCGGGGCGATCCGCCAGCTCTACGACCCGGACGACCTGCTCTGCACCGGCCCTTCGCAGCTCTCGGCGCTGGTGCGGAGCGTGGAAGACACCGCACGCGACGCGGAGTTCATGCAGTTCATTGTGCCCAACCCGATGAAGGGGCTGGAGGCGATGAACAAGAAGGGTGAGCTGTCCAAGCGCTGCCAGGCCAATGTCAAGGAACGGCGCTATCTGGTGGCGGAGTTTGACTTGCCGGACCAAGGCCATGATGCGCAGGCCAGACTCATCACCGCGCTGGCCAAAAAGCTGCCCTGCTGCATGGTGGTGGACTCGGGTGGCAAGAGTTTGCATGCATGGTTTGCGGTACGGGGCATGATCGAGCCGGAGGCGGCACAATTTTTCGGGTTTGCGTGCGGGCTGGGCGCGGATGCCACGCGGTGGGATCCGTGCGGGTGGCTGAGGATGCCGGGCGGGCTGCGGGTCCGCCCGGATGGAACACGAGTCAGGCAACGGATCGTCTATTTCGAGAGGGAGCACATCTTATGACCAAGCCGATTGATATTGTGATGGATGAATATCTGAAAACCCAGCCGGCCTTTGCCTCCCAGGTGCAGCAGGAGCTGCTGCGCCAGACGCTCCCGGCCCCCATCGTGGATGTCCGCGACTGGCTCAGGACCGACCCGCCGCCCGTTGATCCCGTGCTGGTCGATGTCTTTGACGTGGGCGACAAGGTGGCCATCATCGGGGCCAGCAAGACCCGCAAGAGCTTCTACGCCCTGCAGAAGGCCGTCTGTGTGGCTGCGGGCATTGACTTCCTTGCATGGAAGGTCGCGCGCCCCCGCCGCGTGCTGGTCGTGCAGATGGAGATCCAGACCCGCCACTACTGGCGCCGCGTGCGCCGGATGTGCCAGGCCCTCGGCATCCATCCGGACGCCCTCGGCGACCGGCTGCACGTCGTGAACGGCCGGGGCAAGGGCATCACCATGGACCACCTGAAACAGTACGCCGAGGCCATCCGGGCGGAAGTGATCATCGTGGACCCGCTCTACAAGCTCAACCACGGCGATGAGAACAGCGCCGAAGTCATGTCCGCCCTGCTGGCGGGCTTTGACGAGGTGGCGCAGGCCAGCGGCGCGGCGGTCTCCTATGTGCATCACGACGCCAAGGGTTCCCCCGGCGACCGCGAGACCCGCGACCGCGGCAGCGGCTCCGGCGTGATCGGCCGCGACTATGACGCCTGCATCACCCTGACCGAGCACCGTGACCAGGAGGACGCGCTCGTCATCCGGGCGCTGCTGCGCAACTACCCGCCGCAGGAAGGCTTCCCGATCGTCTGGAAGGACGACTGCTTCCGCGTGGACTACAACCTCGAGGCCATCCACGCCACCAGCCAGAACCAGGCCGCCCGGAAACAGCGCGGCCCCAACGTGCAGGAGATCGCCCAGCGCGTGAAGACTGAAATCCTGATAAAGCCGTGGCGGGTCGATGAACTCAAAGCCGAAATGCAGAAACGCTTTGGCGTGGGCCGCGAGAAAGCGGAGGAGGCATACCGGCTGCTGGCGGGCGGCGAGGGCGTCGAGATGGCCAAGACGGAAACCTTTCCCGTAAAAGTGCTGATCGGCCCGCCCAAGGTGACGGAACGCGAGGCCAGGCGCATGACCGTTGAATGGCGCACGCGGGAATTGGACAGCTCCCCCAGTTCCACCAGCTCTACGGATTAGCAGGGCTGGGGTAGCTGGTGGGGCAGTGCTGGTCTACTGCTCTACTACGCACGCCCCCTTTAGGGGGCGTAGTAGAGCTGTAAGGCAGCCGGAACATGGCAGCATAAACGGAGGAACTTATGGGCAGCATGAGCAGGAGAAAAGGCGCAGCCGGTGAACGTGAGGCGGCCGCAAAGTTGAATGAGGTGCTGGGCACCCGGTTCCACCGTGGCCGGCAATACCACGGCGGACCGGATTCGCCAGACTTGGCGGGCGACCTGCCGGGCTTGCACCTTGAAGTCAAACGCTGCGAAAGCATGAGCCTGTACAAGGCGCTGGCTCAGGCCCGGCAGGATGCCGACGTCTCGCAGGTCCCGGCGGTGATGCACCGCACCAACAAAAAGCCCTGGGTCATCATCGTGGAAGTCGAGCAGCTCATCCGCCTGCTCGATGTCGTGGACGCCTGCCGTGCGAAACTTTTAGGAACAAACGATCAACCGCCAGTGCCAGCCCCGGAACCCTCCGGACTGACCGCTGACCGCTAAAAAAAGGAGATGCCAATGGAATGCCATAAATGCCTGCATGCCGCTGCCGTGGCCGCCGGTGAGTTTCAACACCTGCCGTTTGAAGAGACCCCTTGCGCGAAATGCACCCTCGCTGAAGAGAGCGGAAAATACCCCCTCTACTTTGACGAGACCCTTTCCGGAACCCCCGATTCCCCGGATGCAATCCCGGCCGACGATCCCCGTCTGCCCCTGTCCGTATTGACCGACTTCATCCGGCTGTTCATGGCCATGCCCGTGAAGACCCGCGACATCATCTGCATGCGCTTTGCCGGTGTCTCCTACAAGGAGATCGCCGTCGCCCAGGGGATTCGCCCCTCGACCGTCGAAATCATCCACCGCCGCGCCCTGCTGCGCTGGCCCGTCCTGCAGCACCTCTTCAAGGAAAAAGTCGTGAAACAAACCCGCCGCGCCCCCTACCGCTCCAAACATATCCCCGCCCCGATCCTCGTGACCCCGACTCTTTGAGGTCGGGGCGTCACGGGTGAAGGAAGCCTTTCCCGTCCAGCCCGTACTGAGCCTGCCGAATCGTCAAAGGGCCTGGAAAACTTCCCCTAACAGTCTAAAAGCCTACAGCCTAACAGTCTTTCCCCATTCAATCCGCTTGCCCATCCGTCGGATTTGGTGTTAAATCACCAGCCGAGCAGGGGCATTTTGACGCTTTAACGATTTTTGGATGCGGTTGAGGTTTGCTCTGCGTGACGCATAACACAATGTTCGGTGGGAAAGGAGATAACGATGGCAAATGGAACCGAAAGAAAGCTGTGTGCCATCTGTGGTGAAACGGTGGATATCAAAGTGATCCAATGCCCCAAGTGCGGCAAAGGAGTTTTTGAAACAAAGAAGTCTTCGTCTTGGCCTTCACGACCTCCAGCCGGTCCGTCGCAAATCCCAACCAAGCAGAAACCCATGGGATTTCTGAGAAGATTATTTGGTTTGGCTGCGTCTTCCTCACGCGACATCGCATCCCCGCAGGAGGACCCAAAGACATATGGTACGGGTCCACAATCCGGTATCTTGGCTTGGGCATTCATCTTCGGCTTCGATCACATGCCATCGCGGCAGGAAGTTGAGCGGGTTGTGGCCAGCGACCCCGGTTTGTGCAATGTCACTGTGACAACAGGAGTATTGTCAGGTCCACCCCCGGAACCCGGGCACGGGCTTGAGGCACTTGCGTTCACGATGGCCCGTTCACATGGTCGGAGCAAACTACACCACGAAATCGATCTTGCCAAAGTGACTTTCCAGATACTTCAAGGATTCCTTGTGATTCGGATTCGGCAGTGAGCAATGACAGAATTGGAAACCTGCAGTGAACTTGCCGAATCGGTCGAACCGTCGAAGTGCATAGCCTCTTGGCGACGCCGGATCCGCTTCGTCCGTGTTCGTCCATGCGTCCGATACGACCGATCCGTCCGACGCCCCTCAATCCGCTTGCCCGCCATCCGGATTTGGTGTTAAATCACAAGCAAAGCAGGGGAGTGTTTGAGGGTTGCTATGCGTGACGCATAATACAATGTTATCTGCTCGATGCCACACGTTGAGAAAAAACAAACACAGAGGTCAACAATGAACAAACTAATCCATACCATAGCAGTACTGTATGCAGTGTGTTTTGTCAGTTCCTTGGCGTTAGAGGCCGAGGCGGGGATACCAGAAAGAAGTATCCCGTCTGAAACGTCACGCGATGTGAAAGCGCAGGTTGAAAGACTATCCTCCACAGATCTCGGAGAACAGATGGGCGCACAAGCTGAATTGGTGAAGATAGGCCGTCCTGCAGTTCTGCCGCTCATTGCGACGTTAACGAACCAGACCCTCAATGTACGGTTGGCCGCAGCTCAGGTGCTGGGCGACATAGGGGATGACCGAGCAGTCGAACCTATCATCACTGCCATGAAGAAAGAAGACCTAGATGTCCGAATGGCTGCACCTATATTGGGGAAGATGGGTGTATCAGCCGTTGGGCCAATCATCGCTGCATTAAGGGCTGAAGTCTTGGATATCCGAACGACTGTATTCGTACTTGGGACAGTAGGCGAACCGGCAGTCAAGCCACTCATCGCCACTTTGAAGGACAAAGACCCGCATGTCCGAGCGGCGGCTGCATTGGCACTGGGTGGAACAGGCGATGCTCGCGCGGTTGAACCACTCATCAACGCATTCAAGGATGAAGACTTTGAGGTCACACGGTACGCAGCCGCGGCACTAAGGAAGATGGGGAAGACGGCAGTGGAACCACTCATCCTCGCACTGAAAGCCAAGGATTCAAGTGTTCGGAATACCGCAATATTAACACTAGCGGCGATAGGCGATGCCCGCGCGGTTGAACCACTCATCCACACATTAAGTGATGAAGACGCGGTTGTCCAGGTCGTAGCAAAGAAGGCATTGCGAGACCTTACAGGACAAGACTTCGGGGGAGATAAGGGAAAGTGGCAAGAGTGGTGGTCTGAGAACAAGGATAAGATACTGAAAGACAGATAACGCGTGAATCCCGGGATTCCGGCTCGCTAACGCTCGCCGCCGCCATCCCTCCCAACGGGCCAGCGCCACGCAAGGAGGGTATCGCCACAACGGGACGCCCCGTGCCCCCCGTCGGCTCCGTTGTCGCCTCCTTCTCAC
>Ga0209697_10001905_pt1 | contig 31087 bp, 16 predicted proteins | sample AliMusrvi5mmetaG_FD_184115 | JGI IMG/M metagenome (GOLD analysis project Ga0209697, IMG submission 184115) | Freshwater lake bacterial and archeal communities from Alinen Mustajarvi, Finland, to study Microbial Dark Matter (Phase II) - Alinen... | ecosystem: Environmental > Aquatic > Freshwater... | reverse complement strand
TAGGTTATTTTGGATTTTAAAAGACAATCCATGATAATTTAAACTAAGAATTTAGAATTAAATGAAGAAGGAGGATGGATTTCCGGGACAAATCAGTTTTGTCCTTCCGGAGAAAATTGAAGGTCTGGTCAGGCGAAATCCATTGATTTCTGATTTGTACCTCACCGATATTGGCTATTATCCGCTGGCACGCCATCATTTCCGGGAGCGTTCCATGGGAAGTTCTCAGTTTATCCTGATTTATTGTATTGAAGGTGAGGGAGAAATACGGACTGGAGAGACCTGGCACACCATTATGCCAGATCATTTTTTCATAATTCCTGCCGGAATGGCGCATGCTTATCATTCCAGGGAAAAGAATCCATGGACGATCTACTGGATCCATTTTTCGGGAGTGAAGGCGGGATTATTTACCCGGTCGGCTTGTCAAAGTATCGCTATAGAACGGGGCAAAACATCGCGAATAGGTGACCGGATAGACCTTTTTGCTGAGATTTTCAGGAATCTTGATCGGGGCTTTAGCATGGAAACACTAGAATACATAAACCTATGCCTTAATTATTTATTGTCTTCATTCACCCATGTCAGCCAGTTCAGATTAGTGAAACAGGCAGATGAAAATGATCCGGTTGCCCAAAGTATTAATTTTATGCTCGAGAATCTCGGCCGGAAGTTGAAACTGAGTGATATTGCATCACAAACAGGCTTATCTCCATCCTATTATTCTGCAATTTTTCAGTCCCGCACCAGTCATCCCCCAATCGAATATTTCATCCAGTTAAAAATTCAACGCGCATGTCGACTCCTCGATAACTCCGGTTTACTAATTGCCGATGTATCACGTGAAACAGGTTTTGATGACCAATTTTATTTTTCACGTGTTTTCCGGAAAGTGATGGGGATGTCTCCTTTGGAATACAGGAAAAGAAGGGTTTAAAATCTAGAAATTGCCTGAAATGTTAACCACAAATTAACAAATGAATTTTAGCATGTAAAGTAATAGTTATACTTTTGTAACCATTATAAAAGATGTATATTTCCGATGACGAAACTAAAAGTGGATATTATTGCAGAAAATCTTATGGCTATTCACCCCTTGTTGTACAAGAGTATTTCAAAGCCTTTGCGCACAAAGAGTTCCATTACACCAGGCGGAATGTTTGTTATGGAGAGTCTGAAAAGACGTGGAATGCTTTCGATGTCAGACATTGGCAAATGTTTGTCAATGCCAAAACCTCATATTACAGTTATTGTTGACAAGCTTATTGACGAGGGATATGTGGTTCGCCAAAATGATCCGAAAGATCGCCGAATTATTAATATCTCATTGACAGATAAAGGGTTAATTGACTTTGAAGAGATTAAGGAGACCTTAAGCCTGACCCTGAAGAGTAAATTGGTTTTGCTAAGTGGACTTCAACAGGAACAACTTCTTACAGCCTCTCAATTGCTCAGGGAGATTCTGATCTCAGTATTGACAATTGACCTGGAAACTTCATCTCACGGAAAATAGAGAATTTAGATAGCTTTAAAAACAGATAAAGAGTTAATAACAATACAGAAAGAATATTTTATGGAAAAGGTAAAGAAGGGAAAAAGCGGGAAAGTATATATTCCCTTGATATTGATTATTGTGCTTCTGTTGGGCGGTGTCATTTATTGGTATATTGATTATTCCAAATACATTAATACCGATGACGCTCATGTGGAATCGGATAATGTAGCCGTTAGTTCCAAGATTCTTGGAAGAATAAGCCAGGAATTTGCTAAAGAGGGGGATTCTGTAAAGAGAGGGCAACTGATTGTTTTAATTGACAGCACCGATCTGGTAGCTCAGAAGAATCAGGCAATTTCAGCTAAACTTCAGGCTGAGGCTGCAGTTTTACAAGCAGAGGCAAAATATCAGTACGATTTGATGAACAACAAAGTACAGGATATTACCATCAGCAAGCTCCAGGAAGATTTTGACCGGGCAAAAAGTCAGTTCAGGAGTGATGTAATTACGCAGGAACAATATGATCATGCCAAAAAGGCCCTTGAAACTGCCAAGGCTCAGCTTGAAGCCGATAAATCTCAGGCTAAGGTTTCCAGTACCCTGATTAAAACTACACAAACTTCAGTTGAAAGTGCCATGGCTCAAATAAATGTGATTGAGACCCAAATCAACAATACCCGCCTGTATGCCCCAAGCGATGGCTTGGTAGGCAAACGTTGGCTGTTGCCGGGAGATATTGCTCAGCCTGGTCAGTCAATATTTACGATTGTCAATAATAGTAATCTATGGATCAGCGTTTTTCTCGAAGAGACAAAGCTGGAAAATCTGCATATTGGGCAGCCTTGTATTTTCGCACTGGATACCTATCCCGGAGTTACTTTTACCGGGAAGATTATTGAACTTGGTTCTAATACCGCTTCTGAATTTTCATTGATTCCGGCCAACAATGCTTCAGGAAACTTCACTAAAGTGACACAACGGGTAGAGTTAAAAATCTCAATTGAGGGTGTGAAGGATGGAAAAAATCTTTCTGCTTTCCGAATTCTATCGGGGATGTCAGCAATTGTTAAAATTATCCGGTAATAAATGGCGCGAATTACTCTCTCGCATAAATTGCGCAGGAAACTGCGTAACCGTGATTCTGGGTTTCACCCCCAGCATGACAACTACAAATGGTTCCTGCTGGCGAACATTATGCTCGGTACTTTTATGGCAGTTCTTGACAGCACCATTGTTAATGTGGGGCTGCCAAAAATCATGGCTTCGTTTGGGGTAGGCATTGATAAAATTGAATGGGTCGTCACTGCATATATGCTTTCGATGGCTGTAATGCTCCCGACATCAGGGTGGCTGGCCGACAGGTTCGGATACAAACGGCTCTATTTTATGGGCGTTTTGCTGTTCACCATAGGATCGTTGCTTTGCGGAATGTCGAATGATGAAAATACATTAATCATTTCCCGCATTATCCAGGGATTGGGCGCGGGAACCATCCAGCCACTGGGGATGGCCATTATCACCCGGGAATTTCCACCCAAGGAGCGGGGAATGGCGCTTGGTTTCTGGGCGATATCTGCCGCAGCGTCGGTCTCTTTTGGGCCGCTGATCGGTGGTTATCTGGTGGATAATTTCACCTGGCAATTGATTTTTGACGTTAACATTCCGTTTGGAATAGCAGCAATGGTCTTTACGATTCTGATCCAACGGGAATATATAAACCGGCGGGCCGGAAGCTTTGACCTGATTGGATTTCTCTCGGTGGTCACTTTTCTCCCGCTGATGCTCTATGCCCTCTCGGAAGGGAGTGCAGCCAGCAATTCTGCAGGATGGAGCGCCACCTACATATTGGTTTGTTTTGCCATTTCGATTCTAGCCTTTGCCATTTTCGTCACGCAAGAACTGACAACCGATAATCCGCTGATTGATTTAAGACTTCTAGGAGACTATAATTTTGGGATGAGTAATTTGGTCATGTTGATTTTCAGTATGGGAATGTTCGGAAGTACCTTTCTGTTGCCGCTCTACCTCCAAAATTCGATGGGATATACTGCTGTTCAGGCGGGATCCGTATTCCTTCCGGTTGGAATTATCCAGGGGTTCATGTCTCCGGTTGCCGGAAGAGTATCCGATAAATTAAGTCCTAAACTCCCTATAATTGTGGGAGTGATTGTTTTAGGAATCAGTTTTGCCCTGAACTCCCAGCTTTCATATCTGACCGAACATAATTTTGTGATGACCTCGCTTTATCTCAGGGGATTTGCCATGGGAATAATCTTCACTCCTTTAAGTAATTTGGCCTTATTGACAGTTCCCCGTGATAAGATGGCACAGGCATCAGGTATCTCCAACACCGTTCGTCAGTTAGGGGGTAGTATGGGTGTTGCTATTTTTGCTACAATGCTAACTACACGGATAAATTTTCACACCCAAATGTTCGGCACAGCCATTCAATCCGGATCGCAGGAGTTTAAAAATGTAGCGACACATTTAACCCAATTCGCACAACAGCATATGGGAAGTAATTTCGCGACAGCTGCTCAGCAGAGTAAATATATGATTCTCTCCCATGTCAGCAAACAGGCCTACATCGCCGGGATCGACGACGATTTCCTGATGGCTGCCATAATTACCTTCCTGGGGCTCTTCCCTGTAATTATTATGAGAACAAAACACAAGAATTCACCTGTAAAAGCTTGAATATATGATATTTCAAACAAAAAAGAACTTGTTCGCCCTGCTCCTTCTTGCAGGAATATTGTCTGCCGGACAACTTAAAAGTGAACCTCTCGGCACTGATTCATTATCACTCACTACGATCATCCGGGATGTGGTTCAGAACCATCCTATGATTAAAAAGTCATTAGAGGAACTCAATACTTCGGATGCCAAAATCGGGATAGCCCGGTCCGGAGGGCTTCCTAATATCGAATTTGCATCGACCTATACCCGGATCGGACCGATCTCGGAAATCAATTTTCCGGGTCTCGGGAACTTTCAGCTGATGCCAAGGGACAACTATAATGCTGCATTTAATGTGAACCAGACAATTACCGATTTTGGCAAAACCGCGAAAAATGTTTCACTTGAGAGACAAGGCAAGGAAGTGACCCGACAGTCGATTGAGCAGGTAAAACAAAGACTTTCGGAAGCTGCCATTAACAACTATTTTGCACTTGAATATTTGCAGGAAGCGATTAAAATCAAAGACGAACAGCTTAATACGTTAAACGAACACCTTCTTTTTGTCCAGAAAAAACAGGCGACGGGTTCAGCCACACAATATGAAATTTTAACCACACAGGTACGGATTTCTGCGATTGAGAATCAACGGACAGACCTTGAAACAGCCCGTCAGGTTCAGGTGAGTCATCTGAATTCTTTACTGGGAAAACCTGAAACGAAAGTTCAACGTGTTAAAACAGAATTGAATCTTTTCCTCCCTAATCTGCAGAGCGACACCCTTATTTCCACCGCTTTACAAAACCGTGACGAGATGAAACTGGCACGCGAAAAGGCGAAACTGGCAGCGTTACGATACAGCCTTACCGGCTCATTGAATAACCCGGTTTTCAACGCCTTTCTGTCCGGCGGAATAAAAAACGGATATATCCCTTATATGGCTCAGGCAAGATCCAATTTCGCTGCGGGTGTTGGGTTAGCTATTCCCATTTTCGACGGGAAGCGGAATAAATATAAACTCATTGAAGCCAAATCTGCCATTCAGGTGAGCGATGACGAGACTGAAATTTCCAGGAGAAATATTATTGATGAAGTAATTGAAAGCCAGGCAAGTCTGAAGGCGTCGCAGAAAAAGGTGGATCAGTCGGCATTGCAGCTCAAACAGGCAACTCAGGCCTATGTCCTGGCAAAGGCGAGTTTTGCAGCCGGTGTCATTACCAACCTTGAATTGCTTGATGGTTCTACTGCATTATCTGAGAGCAGGCTTATGCTGCTTAAATCAAGAATCGATTATACCGTGAATCTTTATAAGCTTAAATCGGCAATCGGAGAAAGGCTTTATTGAAAATTATAATACTCTTTGCAAAGGATTTGGAACTCTTGATGGGATAAAGTAATTTTCAGCATTAATCCTAAGCGGCTGTTTAATATTAGATTTCCAATCCCATCAGGGATTAAATATGGGTAAAATAGAATTATATGCAAGGTTTCCTCCTATCCGGGACGAAATATTTTACGCGATTTTAATCTCCTACCCATACTTTATACCTACGGCAATCCTAAAAAAGAAAATTCTATCCAAATAATTGAGGAAAAGAAAGTTAAACGGTTAAGTAATGGGAAAAATAAGGAGTGAATAATTACCACATTATATTGTTCTTATGTTACCTATTCCGACTATGCGAACCAAACTTTATCCCATCATTGCGCTCCTGATGATTTCAGGGACACTGATTGCCCAAAATTCAGATTCATTACGGCAGGTCATCAGCGCCATGCATTTTGATCTCCCGGTTTTATCCCCGGTTCCGGAAACCGTTTCCGGGGTCAAAGATTCAAGAATTTCGCTGAATGGTACCTGGAAATTCAGTCCTGAGTCTGGAGAGATCCTTAAAGCCAGCGAGATAGAAGTTCCCGGTGAATGGGAAATGCAAGGCTTCAAAGTTCCAAAAGGTAAAACCGGCGCTTATTGGAAAACATTCGCAATTCCCAAAGATTGGGAAGGGAATCGAATAAAAATTCGCTTCGATGGGATCAGTTCGTTTGGAAGAGTCAAGATTAATGGAAAGCCTGTTGGTGAACACGAAGGGAGTTTTGTCGCATTTGAACTCGACATCACAGATGCAGTCAAAACCGGAGAAAATATCCTTGAGGTGGATGTTCAATGTGAGACAGTTTCCGATCTTTTAGCCTGTACCTCCCAGTATGCGGCCCATCCGGTCGGTGGAATCCTGAGAAAAGTAACCCTTTTTACCGTTCCGCCTGATCACATCACCGATTTTTCGTGGATTGTGAAATTTGATGCTCAGTACCACGATGCCTCGGTGAATGTGACCACGAAGGTGGATATAGGCAATAATCCGGTGTCGGGAATCTTTCTGAAGTTTACGCTCCGCGATGGAAATGGCCACTCTGTCCCGCTGAACCAAGACACATTCGAGGTTCCTGTTGACAAACCAATCAGCGCGCTTAAGAGCACCTTTATTGTAAAATCGCCCCAAAAGTGGGATCCAGAACATCCCAATTTATACTTTCTCTCCACTTCACTGGTAAATAGCGGTAAAGTTCTTCAGACTATCAGCCAGAAAATAGGGTTTCGGCAGATTGAATTGCGCGGGAATCGGTTTTTTGTAAATAATTATCCGATTAAACTCAGGGGTATAAACCGCCATGAGGTACATCCTTTGCGGGGAAGAAGTCTTACGCCTGAGCTTTGCCGCAGGGATGTGGAGCTGTTTCGGGCCGGAAACTGCAATTATATCCGGACTTCCCACTATCCCCCGTCCGAAGAGTTTTTAGAGGCCTGCGACGAATTTGGGATGTTTGTCGAAAGCGAATCCTCCCTGTGCTGGATCGATCATGGGGCTAGCCCTGTCTGGAAATCCTGGAATTATCTTGATCCGCAGTTTTTGCCTTATTTGGTACGAGCCAATCTTGAAAATATTCTCTCTGGCAGACAACATCCATCGGTAATTATCTGGTCGCTTGGAAATGAAAGCCGCTGGAGTCCTTTGTGGGAAAGAGTGCTGGCAGAAGATAAAAAACTCGATCCTTCAAGACCTACCTCATTTCATGACCAGTGCTGGGGGGACTATAATAACGCTAAGAGCACCGCTGACCTGGCCAACTATCATTATCCCGAATTAAACGGTCCTCGGGAATCCGACAAGGAGAAATTGCGCCCGACCTTTTTCGGCGAATATATGCACGTTCAATGCTATGCCCGCAGGGAGCTTGAAACCGATCCTTCAGTCCGCTCGGATGCATATGCCAATACGCTCAAACAAATGGTCGATTCAGTTTATCTTCATCCTGCGTGCCTGGGCGGAGCAATCTGGTCGGGAGTTGATGACATTTTTCATCTTTCAAAGGACAAAATCTGCGGCTACGGTCCCTGGGGACCTATCGATGGATGGCGCCGTGAAAAGCCCGAATATACCGGAATGAAAAAATCCTATGCTCCCGTAATCATCACCAATCTTCAAACGGCTAAAGCGGTAAACGACAAAATACGACTCGATCTCGAAAACAGGTACAATTTCACAAACCTGAGTGAGCTGAAAATTGAAGCGAGGATTGGGAACCGATTTTTTCCGGTTCAGGTATCGCTTGCCCCATTGAGCAGGGGATCAGTTGATATAGATCTTTCAGAATCCGGGAAAGCTGATTCGCTCCTCCTTATTTTTAATGATCCCCGAGGTTTTATCTGTCAGGAGGAACTGATTCATAAGGGAAAACCTGCAAATCTCAGTGCTGCTGCAATGAAAGTGAATCTGAAGCTTGCGGAAGAGAAAGACAACTTTGTCATAGATACCGGGAAATTAATCTTTAAGGTGGCTAAAATTAACGGGACAATTTCATGCTTCACTTCAAAAGGGGATGAAATTGTTTCCAATGGAGGTGAAATGATGCTGGTTCCGTTTAATGACGACGATGGGGGGGCACCCGGTGTTGCTGCAAATAATTATACTCAGGATATTCAACCTTTAATTTACAGACCGGACAGCAGTTTTAGGATGGTGTCGCTCATTTGCCGGAAAAAGTCTGACGGAACAATACATGTAAACCTCAGTGGAATCCAGAGAAACAAGCTTGAAGGGACCCAGGATTATATTTTTAATACCAACGGAACGGTAACGATCGGTTATGATTATGTGGCTCTCACCGGTTTCACGGGGAAAAACCTGCTGCGCCAGTTTGGCTTGCTGTTTACGCTGCCGGAATCATTTAACCGGCTAAGCTGGGAGAGGAAAGGTTTGTGGACCACCTACCCCGACTGGGATATCAACCGGTTAAAGGGGGTTGCCGACGCGCTTCCGGTAAACCGGAAATATGTGGAAGCTCCGCGTGAAATCCCGGCGTGTGATTGGAAAGATAATTCCAACAGGCTTGGAACCAACGATTTCAGGAGTACCAAGGATCATATTCTATATGCCTCCCTAAAAAATGAAAATGGACAGGAGATTCGGGTTCAATCCGATGGGTCTCAAAATGTCAGGGCGTGGGTGGATGGCGGACCAATCAGGTTGCTGGTTGCGGGACTAAACGGTCCCGGATCATGCCGGTTTTTTACCGGACCAAGGCCGGAATTTAAAAAGGGAGAACATTTGAAGGGAGGATTTACCCTTGTATTTCAGTAGAAAATAGCAGGGATTTTTCAGGCATTCAGGCTTTTTTACCTTATAGATGAGCGCTACCCATAAAATGGTTTGCTGAAAAATCAGTGTGACACCAATCCGGAGGATTTGCATCTTTATAGAATAATTAAGAATGGAGATGAGGTATGACCTTGGGGTCGTATGTGACCTGGGTATATTCTTTTCTATAAACCTGTGACCTCGATGAGGGCATCAGAATGGTGGTCCAAAATGAAAACTACCGGGGTGCAAAACAAACCGGGGTTAAAATATAACCATCTGAGGTGTGGATGAGAACTATCGAATATTTTGTCAAACCGCATGAACATAAATGAAAACTACTGGGGTCTATACCTGAATGACTGAAGTTCGGGACCCCGATGTCGCACGGTCAGCAAAGACTTCTGAACATTTTTTGATCATTATAGTTCAAAATTCCTGCAGTGGTCTTGCCGGAAAACCGGAATAAATTCCGAGATGATTTACAGACTTGGTAAAAGATATATTTAAACCTCTTTTGCCCATCGGGCATTAATGTCAATAGAAATGCAAGCCCATGAGAAACAATTGTCCGTTAGGATATTAACAGATAAACGGTTAATTCCCTTCTACGGGAAATTTATTCCCAGAATTATGCTTTTCTATGGATATTGATCTCCTGCGGAGAAATTTGAACAGTTTCTTCATGCTTTTTATTCAGGGTGTATCACCGAAAGTTTTAATCACAATGATCATAAGGACAGCCAACTGACCGATCACTAAGGCCACAAAAATCAGAAAAACACGATATTAGATTTTTGTTCTTAGTCTATACCTTGTGCACCTGGTGGTAAAGTTACCATTGATACTACCTTTCTTATCTGAAAAAATAGTTGAAGATCACCCCGATAATTATCCCGGCCCCTCATACTAATAGTCTACATCCTAATAGCCTAAAGCCTAATAGTCTAACAGCCTACCTTAATACACCCAGATTTCATCCATAAAAAACCAGGCGGGATAACCGACGCCATAATGCCACGACGGGCAAAGTCCGATCGTCTCAATGTGCATCTTAATATAACGGGTCTTAATTTTCTCCGCGGAGGAAACACCGACATTCACATATTTTACCTCCACCGACCGATCCTCAATGAGTTCCTTCTTTCCCATGAGGCTAAAATTCACATTATCAGTTGAGGTATAGCACGAAATGCTTTTAGGAAGGAGGATCCAGGCACCTAGTTTATGAAGGAAATCTGCCTGCACACTCTCAATCTCTTTTACCTCTCCCAAATCGATGATTACCTCTCCATCTTTCCCGCACCAGCCTATCCAGCTCTCATTGAATGTTGCCCCGCCTAAAAAACCGTCGGTGAGCGCTTTGTCTGCAATTTTATCATAGGGCTTATCCGGAGGCAGCGGGAAGCTGACTTTTGATAAATGAGCCAGGCTTCTCTTTTCTGACGGCAGATTTCTTTTCAGATAAAGATCGCAATACTCCTCAATGGTGTTATTCCGTTCGTTCAGAGTGGTAACGCCGAGCAGTTGTGCCCTGCTTCTGAAGAGTTCCAGCTCTTTTTTGATCCAATTCACGTCCCCGATCCCATTGGTCCGTGCAATTTCCAGTTCAGCGTACTGGATTGAGAGTCTTTGCTGCCAGACCCTTTTCAAAAAGATACTGTCAGAAGCCACTGCCTTCTCTGCATTGTCAAAAAGCTGACGGTACCTCAACATCAGTGGCGGATTCAGCATCCCGTTTTTATGGGTAATAGGGGTATCATAAATCCATAACGGGATATTGCTTCCCAGCAGCGCACCTTGCTGTATTTTAATATACTGATAAAGGAAAGGGGCTGCTTCGTCGTAATATCCTTTTAAAAAAGACTGAATTACCGAGTCCGCATTGCAGTTCACATTCCACAACAGCTTAGCCACTAAATAACTCCGGAGTTCCGAGAAATCGCCCCCTTTACTTCCGCCAATCTGGGAAAAGTGCTTGTTCACATTATTCTTTTTGAACAATTGCATATTGGTCTGAAGGATATGGAAGTTCGGGAACGGACAGATATAATTATCGAAGTTGATCCCATAATCCCACACAAAGATGTTATTCGATATTTTGGCCCAGCCCTCCATATTCTTCATAAATGACTTTCCTGAACCATTTTCTGTCAGGCTGACTTCACGGAAGCAGTCAATATCGCACAGCATAATGTTGACATTGGGCAGCGGTTTTACAAGTTTAGGGGGTGGTACCGAATAGAGGTAGGCCAGCGTTGAAAACTCCTTGTCGGGAAAACGGATGGCCAGCTTGTTTACGAAGCGGATCAGACTTCCCGAAGGACTCCCTTCCTCGTCGTCAATGGCTTTACACTTCTCGCAGGTGCAATAGGTGTTGTTCCCGTCGTTCTGACTCACCGAGATCAGTTTCCGGTCGGGATGGGCTTTGAAAATTGAATCAATTTTTTGGGAAACCAGTTCAAAAACCGCTGGATTGCTCAGGCACCACTGGCTTGCGGCACCCGGTCGGCGCTGACCGTTGATAAACGAGAAGTATTCCGGATGAGCTTTCCCATATTTGGCCGATGGCATGATCCGGTCAAAAGTATGCACCCAGTATCCACCTGCAAAGAGCTCAGTTGGCTCTTTCAACCGGTGCCAGATTTTATAGAGTGAATCTTTTGCCAGACTGTAGGCCTGGGTTTGCCGGTATTGAAAATTGGGGTTTTCCGTCCGGCTAAGCCCCGAGGGGAGAATAAGCTCCCTCTTTTGGGGGAAAGTGCAGGAACTGGCGGCATAATACCGCACTCCCCAGTAATCCTCCAGCAGCGTAACCACACCATACACAGTTCCTGATCCTTTGGCTCCCGTAATCCGGAAGGCTGAGTGATCACTCATGAACCGGAAACCATCCTCGTGAATGCCAGGGACATCCTGCCCGGGTTTGCTTTCAATATACAGGTCGCCTGCCATCGTTTTAACTCCGGGAGAAACAACAGGCAGGGAGGTTCCGGTTATTTTTTTAATGAAGCTGTTCAACAGCTTGGCCGCTTGCAGATCAGTCGCAGAGCGTTGATCCACTACGATCCGGCCGGTCGCTTTCCCGTTTTTTACGATTGTGAGTTGTGCCACGACTGCGGTTGTCAGGCAGAGGCTTATGACAAGAAGAAGGATTGTCCTCATGATCTGGTTATGTTAAAAGTGGATCAAAATTAGGTGTTTTTTTCAGAAAGGAGGCACGATATTATGATATTGAAATCCATTTAATCAGCGTTTAAAATTAATTGATCAGGTAAGGATAGTTTTATATTTTTACAAGAGCCAACCGCATAGCTTAACCTTGCTTTATGGCACGCTGATTTTCCTGTTATTAAACAGCTCTTATACAACTTAAAATTTGCAGAAAATACCCGGGAGTTGTGAAACCCGAACCTCAAATAGATAACTTTGGAAAGGAAATGAGAAAATTTCAGAAAAAACCAACCTCTCTTCTTTTATTAATCGTGCTGACTTTCACCTGTTCGGCCATCGACCTGAAGACAAAGAATCTGACGGTCGGAATTTCAAATGACGGCGAGATCACTTCAATTCTGCGTTCCGACGGGATAAAGATTGCCCCGGTTCATTTAACCACCGATTTGGCGGGATGTAAAGTTGAGGGGGTCATCCATTCCCGCAAGTGTGAAGATGGCTCTTTTCTGGTTGAAAAAAAGCTGGTAAATGACTCTTTGCGGGCATCCTGCATACTTTCCGAACATTTTATCCCTACCAAAAACAGCATCCATTGTGAATTGACGATCAGGGGAGAAGGGGAATCCTGGGGGACCCGGATTGATACCAGGATGACCTATCCGATCAAAACAGGGAAAGCCAAAATCTGGACCAGCTGGGCTTCACCTCAGTTTGATTCATTACAGATTGGTATCAGCCTGCCACATGATTTAGCTAAAATTAAGCCACCCGACGGTGACAAGGCACATTATTGGATCGATCCATTGATCCCGATTCCGTTTGTGAATGCGACCTATTATTATGGCGCCCCTTATTTCCAATACGACAATATGGCTGTCGGGTTTATTCCTAACCTGGAAAACCTGATTTGCATCCCGTTGGTTTCCATATTTGAGGAAAATGAAGATGCAGGATTGACGATTGCACTTTCTCCCAGGGATAATATCATTAACCTGACCATGAAAACCACTTCAGATGGTTCGGTTACATTCACCAGGTTGCATAACCGGATCTCGAAAAGAAATACACTTACATTTTCGTTTGATCTGATCCTCCATCAAAATGACTGGCGATGCGGTCTTGCCTGGATGAAAAGCTCTTATCCCGAATTTTTTCTCCCCAAAAATCCGCTGGCAAACCAGATGGGGGGTACGGCTGCCTATTCCTCTTATTCGATGGAGTCGATGAATTTTGATGTAGCGAAGATGAAAAGAATGGCCTTTACGGTCAATTGGCAGGCAAGTTTTGATTTTCCGTATATGGGCATGTATCTTCCTCCAGTTCAGCGCAATGAAAAATGGACTCGGTTTGGGGGTGATCAGATTACGATTGCCGGAATGGATGATTTTGCCGGAAAGTACAGGGGAAAAGGATTTTATGTCTTGAACTATTTCAATGTCACGGAATTTGGCTCCAAAGTCAAATATCCTCCGCTTTCAGGGGTTGCCCGAAAACCCGATTCGGAAATCTGGAAAGAGTGCAATGATATCCTTTATACCAAATTTGAGAAAGCAATACTGCCGGTACCCGAAGCCTGCATAAAAGATCCGAAACTTAAAAATGCGCCAATTCCGGTGCCGTTCTATACCTGGGAAGATGGGATTGCGATGGACTGCGGCGACAGTGTTTACAGTGATTTTCTGGTGGAACAGGCGCGTCGGCATGTCGCCGAAATCCCCAATTCCTTTGGTATTTGCATTGATCGTTTCGACTGGTTCCGAATGTTCAATGAACGGGCGGATGACGGGATTTCCTGGTTTGAAGGTAAGCCTGTACGGTCATTGGTCACCTCCTGGAAAAAACTTTCCCCCAAACTTTCAACAATTCTGCATGGAGCAAACAAGGTGATCTTTGCCAATAACCACGATAAGCGCATCGATTTGCTCGGCGATGTTGACGGGTTATTTGATGAGTTTACCTATTGCGGCAATTCCCTGAATCTTACTGCCTTTATGTGTATTGCCAAGCCCGCTTTGGGCTGGACCGATAATGCGGAGACCGTAAGAATGGAAGGGGGCGATAGTTTCTTCCAGAAATACCTCTATATGGGAATCTTCCCGATGTGCCCGTTTCCCAATAACGATCATTCCATTACGCAGTCTCCCGATGTGGACCGCTTTTACGAGGATTATGGCCCGCTGATGAAACTGATGCAGGGACGCGAATGGGTTCTCAAATCACATGTCATCAGTGTCGGGGATGGTTTGGCAAGAGTAAATCTTTTTAAGATTAAAGGTGGGTATTCAATACCTGTTGTTTATGGAAGAAAGGATAAAGTTGAGGTGGTTTTAAATGATCCTGATGGTTTGAAAGATGGGTTTAAGTGTCTTGCCTGGTATCCCGGGTCAGGGATTCCGGTTAATATTGAATACCGGAAAACGGGAAAGCGCTTTATCCTGAATGTTCCCCTGTTAAGAGGTTGTGCGATGCTGGAATTAAAAAATAACGAATACGAATTATAAAAAATTAAGTCATGAAGTTTAAAGGAATAATTTTATTGTGCGGGTTGGTGGTGTCAGCAACGATTCAGGGGTTTGCTCAGTCTAAAATCGATCCCAAGGATATCAGCCATAAGATGCAATGGTTTGGGGATGCGAAACTGGGTATTTTTATCATGCGGGAATTTATGCCGTCGATGGGATCGATGAATCGTGGAGCTTTCACAACAAAAAAATAAGCCATGCCGATTACATGAAACAGCTCAAAGGGTTCACCATGAAGAATTACAATCCGGTTTTTTGGGCCGACCTGATCAAGGAGAGCGGTGCGCGGTACGCGGTTTTAACCACCAAACATCACGATGGGGTAGCGATGTACGATACAAAGCTGAATGACCTGAGCATCGTAAAATCAACACCTGCAAAACGGGATATGGTGAAGCCGCTGTTTGAGGAACTGAGGAAAAGGGATATTAAATGTGGCGCCTATTTTTCGCTGATCGACTGGTCAAACATAAACTACCCGGGGTTTTTAAAGGATAGTTCGCGTTACAGCGTGCCCGATGATTATGAACGCTGGGGACGCTTCCGGAATTTCTTCCAGGGGCAGATCAAAGAGATTAATGCGATGTTTAAACCTGATTTATGGTGGTTTGACGGCGATTGGGAGCATAGCGCCGAAGAGTGGGAATCGCAGAAAGTGCGCCATCTGATCCTCTCCGGAAATCCGGATGCGATTATTAACGGACGCCTCCAGGGATATGGTGATTATGAAACTCCGGAACAAAACTTTCCGGTTTCGCGGCCTAAATATAACTGGTGGGAGTTGTGTATGACAACCAGCGAAAACTGGGGTTATCATCGGGATGATACCTGGAAAACTCCGTATGAGGTGATCACGATCTTTGTGGATGCCGTTTCAAATGGCGGCAATTTGTTACTTGATATGGGACCGAAGGCAGATGGGACAATTCCTGATGAACAGATTCACGTATTAAAGGAATTGGGAGCTTGGAACAAGAAACACGGTGAGGCAATTTTTAACACATTAGGGGGTCTTCCACAGGGCCATTTTTACGGGCCAACCACACTGTCAAAAGATTCCACTTCGCTTTACCTCTTTCTGCACGGGCATGTCTCCGGGACGGTAATGCTTAAAGGTTTGGTCAATAATATTAAGGAGATCTCGATGGTCGGAAACGGCACCCAACTGTCGCATAAGGTGGTTGGCAAGATTTCATGGAGCCCGGTTCCAGGATTGGTATATATCGACATTCCTGAGAATGTTCTGGATAACTATATGACCGTGCTGAAATTAAAACTGGATAAACCGCTGAAGTTATACCGCGGTCAGGGGGGATTAAATTAGCAAACGGGTAATTGACATATTGAATCCTCTGGTTCAGTGGATTTAGGAAACTGTCTAAATTTCTCCTAAGGAGATGAATATCCATAGAAAAGCATAATTCTGAAAATAAATTTCCCGTTGGGAATTAACTTTAAATCTGTTAATGTCCAGACGGATAATTGGTATTCTGTTAGATTGTTTTTCTATGGAAATTAATGCTCTCCAGACAAAACAGGTATAATGTAATTTTAATATTATGTCAAAGTATTTAAGAAGCAGGGGATAAAGTAAACCAAAGGAATAAAACTGAAATAATAACAAATTGAGTAATTGTCAATGAATAATGTTCCGCGTCATCTAACGGATTTTTGTTATTACGAATTGATTATCTGAGATATAGAAAGATATAATTACGACATTAAATCATTTCGCTTACTTATGAAGGTGCAGAGCACCGCGATATTTATAGATGGTTAATAATTTGAGACCAAAAGGTGCAACGCACCGGAATATTTGGTTGATAATTTAATTAATATCAGAAAGCCTTTTCAATAAAATATTAAGAAACTGGATATGTATATCAAAACCAAAAGTTTTTTAAGGCTGATTCTCATCAGCAATATATTCCTAAATGTGTTTGCAAGCATTGTTTATTGCCAGGAACCAGTTGATTATGTCAAGCCGAATATTGGTACGATTGGCCATCTCCTTACTGCAACAACACCCGATGTCCAGCTTCCGCACGGGATGATCAGACTCATTCCAACCACCACTCCGGGAATCAGGGATGTCTATCTGGCTGACAGGATCTATGCTTTTTCAACAGTTTCGTTGTCGAATGATTTCTCAAAGGGAGCAGGAACATTCTTGTTAATGGCCACAACAGGTGAATTGAAGGCAAGCCCGGACGAAAATGCATCCAGGTTTGACCATGACCTGGAGAAGGCCACACCCTATTATTATTCGGTGCTTCTTGAAGACAACAACATTGAGGTTGAATATACGGCAACGGAACATTCATCAATTTACCGCTTTACTTACCCCGAATCGGCAAATTCCAATTTAATCGTTACTCTTTTTAAGAATTCAGAGTTTAGAATTTTGAACGAACAGGTTATTGAAGGTTTCCAGACCTATCCCAAAGGTGCCCTGCCAGACCGGAAATTCTATTTCCATGCGGCATTCAGTAAACCTTTAAAAATTTGTGGCGGCATAGCAGATAAAAAAATCACGTCAGGGGAAACCGGAAAGTCGGGGATTGATATCGGTTTTTACACCTCATTTCCAACGAAAAAAGGGGAAGCGGTTCAGGTCAGGGTTGGTTTTTCATACATCAGCACGGATCAGGCCAGGCTCAACCTCGAAAAGGAAATTCCGGACTGGGATTTTGAAAAAGTTAAAGCTCACGGAAGAAAAATTTGGAATGAGGCACTGGGTAAAATTGAGGTTACCGGAGGGAGCGAAAGCCAGAGGAGCATTTTTTATACGGCTATGTACCGGGCGCTGGGTAGAAAACTGACAAATCTTACAGAAGATAACCGCTACTTCAGCAGTTTTGATAATCGGGTTCATCCGACTGAAGGGCATGATTTTTACCAGCCGGGAGAAAGCTGGGGGTCATTCCGGTCCCTTTTCCCGCTGAATCTTATCATTGAACCTGAACGGCAGAATGATTTTGTGCGGTCTTATGTCCGTATGTATGAGCAACGTCACTGGCTGGGAGATGCAGCCCTGGATCACCGGGTAATGACCGGACGTCATGAAACTGCAACAATAACCGACGCCTGGCTCAAGGGATTCAGGGATTTTGACGTTGAAAAAGCTTATGAAGCGATGAAAAAAAATGCCATGGAAGCGACGATGCTTCCGTGGTGCAATGGCCCCCTCACTGAATTGGATAGTGTCTATCAAACCAAGGGATTTTTTCCTGCACTTCGTTTGGGTGAAAAGGAGTGGGTACCCGCAGTTCACAATTTTGAGAAAAGACAGGCGGTAGCTGTTACTCTGGAGCATAGTTTTGATGACTGGTGCCTTGCGCAAATGGCCAGATCGCTGAATAAAATATCTGATTATGATTTTTTCATAAAACGGTCACACAATTATCAGAATCTTTTTGACTCCCGGATTGGTTTTATGGCTCCAAAATCAGCCGACGGAAACTGGGTGTTTAACGAGAAACCATTGGATCCAATCTGGAGCGGAGGCCAGGGTGGACGTGATTATTATACGGAGACAAATGCCTGGACATATACCTTCCAGGTTCAGCACGATGTTGCCGGTTTGATCAGGCTGATGGGAGGCAACCAACTGTTTGACCATAAACTTGATGCCCTGTTTCAGGAGCAATTTGGAGGAAAAGGTTTGAAATTTGAATTCCTAAATAAGTTTCCGGATGGCACCGGAATGATTGGGCAATACAATCATGGCAATGAGCCTGGTTTTCACATCCCTTATCTCTACAATTATGCGGGAAAACCGTGGAAGACGCAACGAAGGGTCAGAGACATCATGAAAATCTGGTACAATGACGGCCCGTTAGGAATCTGCGGAGACGAAGATGAGGGAGAGTTGTCATCATGGTATGTATTCAGTGCAATGGGATTTTACCCGGTATGCCCCGGGAATCCAGTCTACGATATTGGCAGTCCAATCTTTGAGAAGACCGTTATCCATGTTGGAAAAAGCAAAAACTTTACGATTGAGGCAAAGGATGTATCAACCAAAAACAAATATATTCAGTCGGCTTTACTGAATGGAGAACCCCTCAATTGTCCATGGTTTAACCATGCTGACCTCATAAAAGGGGGAATGCTTGTCTTGCAGATGGGGCCACGGCCGAATGAGGAGTGGGGGAATAAACCCGGGGAATTTCTGAAAGTCAATTCCCGTTAAACAATCCGATGAATTCTTAATCTGGCTGGAACATTATGAGTTCCTTTGCAGGAAATTCATTAAATCTAAATATTATGAAGAGCAATTCATCATTACGGATTTCATTTTTCATCCTGCTTTTTGTTCTTTGGGGAAATCTCTCGGCGCAGATCACCGACTTTAGCCGGATCAGGTGGAAGAGTGAGCGAATTGCACCAGGTCTTATCTGGAAATCTGCACATCCGGTATTGAATGATTCAATTCCTGAGAATATTAATATATTGATAATCAATTTACATAAGAGAAAATTATCCCTTTCTTATCACCCGGATGAAAATGTTATTGTGAGCAAACAGGCTTCTGCAAAGCTGGCTCTGGCGGCCGTAAACGGAGGTTTTTTCAATATCAAAGAGGGAGGGTCTGTCACCTATATCAAAACCGGCGGAGTGATTCTGGATAAAGACAGGTCACAAAAATGGTCCCCGATCGCCGATTTGAATGGGGCATTGCTAATCGGTAATGATGGTCGTGTCACAATCGAAGGTGCAAAAGCGAATGGTTTTTACAATAGTCATCTGATGTACAGGGATGTCCTTGTAACAGGACCTTTGTTGATCAGCAGTCAGGTGAAAGCGCCCCTTTCTTCCTCCTCACTGGTTATCAAAAGACATCCAAGGACTTCAGTAGGGAAAATCGGAAGAAATAAAATTGTCCTGGTAACAGTGGATGGCAGGGCAAAAGAGGCAAGAGGGATGTCTCTTTCTGAACTGACCGACTTGATGTTATCGTTACATTGTAAGGAGGCAGTCAATCTTGATGGAGGTGGTTCAACAACGATGTGGATTTCCGGTAAGCCCTTTGACGGGGTGGTGAATATCCCTTGCGACAATAAAAAGTTTGACCATACCGGGGAAAGGGCAGTCTCAAATATTTTGATTGCCAAATAGTAAAGTTGTTTTCTGAAGTCTTATTTTGTTTTTATCGAACAACGTTTCAGTTTGTCCAATTTATAGGCCAACAAAATTATTCACCTTTTTAGTTCAATTAAATCATCAGATTATGACCAGACTTTTTAGCTCAAAACAGATGCAATTTCTTGTAATTCTGGTTGTTTTGTTATCGGTCACCGTCACGGCCAAAGCGTCAGCAGCGATTCAGAATCTCCGGGTGGAATATGCAAAGACACCGCTTGGGATTGATGTCAAAGCACCTCGGTTTTCATGGCAAATGGCTGCTTCGGGTGGTGAAAGGGGAATTTCGCAATCCGCTTTTCAGCTTATGGTCACAAACCCGGAAGGGAAGGTGATGTGGGACAGTAAAAAGGTTGCAAATGATAAATCCTTAAATATTGAATACCAGGGACACCCTCTTAAACCAACGACGCGATATAGCTGGAAAGTCACAGTCTGGGACCAAAACGACCTGCAATCAGCCGGGTCTTCATGGTTTGAAACCGGTCTTATGAATCCTGATCCGAAACTTTCGGCCTGGGATGGAGCTACCTGGATTGGCGGAGGTGATGATGATCTCGTACTATATTCCCCCTATCTTTCTGTCTTCAAAATCAGTTATAACTTAAAACTCGACAAGGAATCGGGTACCACCAAAGCCGGTTTTATCTTTGGTGCGAATGACCCGCGTCTGATGGACAAAAACAAAAATATTTTCGGGGTTGAGAACCGAAAAAATGAGAGTTACATCAAATTCGAACTCGATATTTCGAAGATGGACGGGTCAGATGCCGGACTCGCACAAATAAAGGTTTACCGCGTTGGCTACCATCCTGACGACAAAGCCGACCAGCCTTTTAAAACATTCTCAGTTCCTAAGATGCTGATAAACAATGATAATAAATATCTGTCTCACAACATCTGCTGCGAATCGGTCTTTGGATCTGCAAACCTGTTCATTGACGGGAAAGATGATGCCCATAAACTGACCACACCTGACAACCAAAATAATTCGCCTGGTATATTCCTCAATCCGGTGGGTCGTGGCGGGGATTTTATAAGTTTTCCGATGGTCGCAGATATCGGATTTTCGGTTGAACCGGGTCAAAGAGCGAGTTTCACAGATGTTGAGATCCGGAATTTTCGCAGTCCGTCAAACAAACTTTTTAGTGAGAATTTGGGTGGTCCGGAAACCTATTCAGGTATTTTTTCCCAATTCGTAAATAGGAAGGATTGGGGAATCAGAATTTCAGATCGTGGTTATTTGATCGAAGGAGGAAAAAATGGATCACTAATTGTTGCCAATCCCAGCAAAAACTCAATGCCAATGCTCCGGACTACCTTTAATCCGGAGGCTAAAAAGATTTCAAAAGCCAGATTGTACGTTACTGCCCGGGGTATTTACGAAATATACATCAATGGGAAACGGGTTGGAGACGACTATTTCAACCCGGGTCTCACCCAATATAACAAGACCCATTTGTACCAGACGTATGAGGTGGCCGGTCTGATCAAAGGTGGAACGAATGCAATTGGAGCATTGTTGGGAGAAGGGTGGTGGAGCGGAAATATCACCTATAGTGGTCAGAACTGGAACTTTTTTGGTGACCGGCAATCCTTGCTTGCCAAATTAGTTATTACCTATTCGGATGGCTCAACCCAAATTGTAACGACTAATCCGAAACAATGGTCCTATTACAATCATGGACCGCTCATTTATGGCAGTTTTTTCCAGGGAGAGGTTTATGATGCTTCCAGAGAATCTTTAATTTCAGGTTGGAATACTGCAGGTTATAATGATCAGCATTGGAATAAAGCGGTAGAAGTGCCTCTTGAAGGGAAAATTTTCCGGGACCAAAACCACCTTGGAACAAATGGGATGGCGCCAATCCTGAATTACGATAACATGGAGCTTACGGGCCAGTTCGGAGACAATGCCGGCATTGTTAAAGAGCTGAATGCAATAAGTATGGAGGAGGTTCGTCCGGGTGTATATGTCTATGATATGGGTCAGAACATGGTTGGTGTTCCGCAGATCAGGATTGCAAAAGGGATTGCCGGGAAGAAGCTCACCCTGCGCTATGCCGAAGTGAAGTATCCCGATCTCCCCGAATACGGGAAAAAGGTTGGGATGATTATGCTTGAGAATATCCGTGGAGCCCTGGCACAGGATACCTATATTCTCAAGGGTGGCGATGAGGTGATCCAACCCCGTTTTACGTTCCATGGGTATCGGTTCATCGAGATTACCGGAATCGATAAACCATTGTCCATCAACTCAATAAAAGGGAAGGTAATCAGTTCCCTGAAAGAATTGGCCTCCTCCTATAAGACATCAAATCCCAAAGTGAATAAATTATGGGAAAACATCACCTGGTCAACCCGAGGGAATTTTTTATCGATTCCGACCGATTGTCCGCAGAGGAATGAGCGAATGGGCTGGAACGGTGATATCTCGGTTTTTTCCCGGACAGCTTCATATATCACGAATGCCCCCCAGTTTTTAAGACGTCATATGCTGGCAATGGCGGATGTTCAGCGCGAGGATGGCCGGTTTACCGATGTGGCTCCATTGGGCGGAGGTTTTGGCGGAATCCTTTGGGGTAGTGCCGGCATCACCGTTGCCTGGGAATCGTTCCAGCAATATGGCGATCAGGTAATGATTAGTGAACATTACGAGGCTATGAAAAAGTACCTTGCATACCTCAAAACCCGCATCGATCAAAATACGGGATTAATGAATGAAGGACCGCTGGGCGATTGGCTGAGTCCGGAAGGTGATAAAAACGACAATACACTACTTTGGGAGGCTTATTATCTTTATGATCTCGAGATCATGTCCAAAATTGCCCTGGTTCTGGGTAAGCCTGAAGAGGCTGAATCATTCAGTAAAAGGAGGGATGAACGGAAAGAATTCTTCAATAAAACATATGTCAGCAGCGATACCCGCAAAACCATCAAGGCAGCAACAGATTACAAGCCAACAGACAATCCCTCCGGTAAAAATGAAGCTTCTGCCTCAAATATCGGAAAGGAATTTGATAACCAGTTATCCTATGCGGTCCCGCTCGCTTTGAATGCCTTTAGTCCGGAAAATATACCCTATGCTGCAAAAAATCTTGTTGCAGCTGTAAAACGGCGAAATACTGATGACAGTGGCATGACCCATCCTGAATTCAGTCTGATGACCGGTTTTATCGGAACAGCGTGGATCAGTAAGGCGCTTTCTGATCATGGCAATAACGATGTTGCTTATCACATTCTACAGCAAACAACCTATCCCTCCTGGCTTTATTCGGTAGAACAGGGTGCCACAACCATCTGGGAGCGGCTAAATTCCTATACCGTTGAAAAGGGATTTGGAGGTAACAACAGCATGAATTCATTCAGTCATTACTCCTTTGGAGCAGTTGGGGCATGGTTGGTTAATTATTCTCTCGGAATTCAGCGTGACGAAAGAGAGCCGGGGTTTAAGCATTTTCTCCTTCAGCCAATTCCCGATCCTACCGGTCAGATGACTTTTGCCAATGGGTATTACGACTCGATGTATGGCCGGATTGAAAGCGGGTGGCAAATGAAGAATGGAATTTTAAGCTATACAGTCACCATCCCGGTAAACACCTCAGCAACCCTGTATCTTCCCACTCCTGATCCCCAAAACATATCTGAAGGAGGGAAAGATGCTTCGTTTTCTAAAGGAGTAACGTTTATCAGATATGAAGGCGGAAAGGCAGTTTTTGAGCTTAAGTCCGGGCACTATGAATTTAAGTCAGAAGGCCAGGGTAGATAATACAGGAATAAGAATTCCAGTCGGGGACATTCTGTGACCGCCAAAAATGAAATAAATACCAGTCTGACAGCGATCAGAACGGACCGTCAGAATAATTCGTAAGGGCCTGATATTTATTTAACTAAAAAATTAAAGTTATAACATTTAATAGTCCAAACAGGTCCAGCGTATTAAAGCAGTTGAATCCTATTTAATCTAATCTCCCGGAACAATTCTGCGGGATATTTTGAATAATGATCCATCTGCCCTCCGTACTGATCCCTTTTGCAGGAACGCCGTTGCTGATCAGAACTTTCCCGTTCATGGTCAGGTTCGGTTTTTCCGATAATTTGGGCAGATGAAGCGTGGAATGAATTCCGGATGGGATATTAACCGTATATTCCAATGGATTTCCTTTATCTGACCGTTTCCAGGATACAGTGACCGGTCCGGATTGTGTGACCACAACACCGCTGGCATTGGTCAGATCACCGAGCCGGGGTTCTATTACTATCTGCTTTTTCCAGACAGGTCCGTCCGTTCTCACGCCCAGAACGTATGAGCTCAGAAAAAAAGCGGGAACGGAACCGTAATTGTGGCAGGACTCGCTTGCACCTTCCCCTTTTTCATCGGTAAACGATTCGCACAGGGTGCCGGCATCCTGCTGGAATACAACCATGGGTGTCCAGCGACGGCGGATCTCCTGAATTGCTTCTCTGTCCAGTTTGTCTGAGTCCATCCGGTAAAGCTGACTGAAAACCCAGAAATAAGTAACGGGCATCTCAATTCCGTCCTTCTGATTTACCATCTGCTCAAAATCTGGATTGGCACAACTATGTTTAATTCCCGGATTTTTATAATTGTTCAGAAACCATTTCTGAACTGATGCCAGCCTATTCCCTGGAACGAGACCATAGTGCAACGCGATCAGCTGGGCATGGGACGTTGGAGCATAAACCTTTCCATTATAAAATGCCGAATTATAGACACTCTCCTGTTCATTCCAAAACTCCGTATTAAATACAATCATAAGATCAGCAGCCGATTTTTTAAATTCCCCCATTTTCTGGCTCTCACCTAAAACTCCGGCAAGATATTCTGATGCCTTTAAGGCCGAATAGAAAAATGCATTGATCGTTGCCCCTTCGCAGGTGATGTACGCAAGAGGATTATCGAATGAGGTGTATTCACGGGCGAGGAGCAACCCCCGTTGAGTGCGGTGATTCAGGTACCAGTTGATTTGAGCCATCAGTGCAGGCCACATTTCCCGGACAAATTTCTTGTCCCCGGTAGCCTCGTAATAGGTTTTTAAGGCCTCAAACCATTGACATGAATAATCATCAATAATATAATGGCAATCTTCTGGTCCCCGGTCTGTGGGAAATGTTGCCAGGAGCTGGCCATTGGGCAATTGTGACTGCGCGGCATGGCGTAACATATTTTTCAGCAGACGTGGGTCCGAATAAACGGGTTTTCCGTCATTATCCTGACCGGCAGATCCTACCCGGGTTGTTGAAAAACTTGCCTTTCCTGAATCCTGAATCCATTCATTTCTTTCGCGGGCGTCAGAACCGTAACCGTCATCACTGGTTACCTCAATCGTGTTTTGAGCCATCTTCCAAAGGTGGGTCAGGATACTGTCACTGCAATTGAAGCTCCCGATCCGGTTAAAAGGATAACGGCGGTCGGTAATCCTGATCCCAAGCAATTTGACATGTCCCGAATCGCACTTCACCAGCATGTTGTGACTTCCCCATTGATCGGTAGTGATAAAATTCTGCAGGCCTGCCCGGGCCGTATAGTGATTCCCGTCGCCGTACATTTCTGCAGGTTTTCCATTTTTATACCGCAGGGCATATTGCATAGTTAACCGGCTTCCCGCTTCACCATCCAGATCCATTGAGGTATAAGCCATCGACATTTGTCCAAAATCAACCAGGATCTCTTGTCCTGATGTAAGTTCAATTGGTAATGCTGAACTTAGCAGTTTGCCTGAAGGCAATAACCTGAGGTTCTTAAGTTCCGTTTCTTTTGCCAGCGGAATTTCGCGCGGAAACATTTCTCCCCAATTGCCTCCATCGATTGAATTGGCAAACAGCCACTTGGAGTCATTATAATCTGCAGATATCCAGTCACCTGCATCGATGCGGGCGTCTATCACATCAGGAACTGTGTTCCACGATTCGGGAGAATCCCGGTATCGGGTCTGATCATTATAACGCCAGGTTGAGTCGGTCCGAATAATCTCTTTGCCCGATATTTTTAAATCAGCAGTTATCCCCGGTGAATGTTTCATAATATGCCCGTTGACAGCATTGCCGTAATTATGAGCCAAAACAACCATAACATTTTTCCCCTTTTTCAAAAAGGAGCGAATATCGACCACGTCAAATTCAGCTCTTTTCGGATTAAACCTGCAGGGACCTCTTAAAATATATTGGCCGTTGATCCAGAGCAAGTATCGGGAATCTGCAAATATCCGAAGCTTTGCAGCGTTAGCAGGTGCCTCATTAAGATCAAAGGTTTTACGGAAGGCGACATATTTCTGTTTCCCATCAGGTACGGATGAAGACCAGATCATGGCTGACTGTAATCCGGAGGCGGTGCCGGAGATCCGGTTCTGACCTTGGCATATCGATACCCGTAAAAGGAGACAAATGAGGATTAATTTAGCAGGATTCATAATGATTGGATCAATTACTGAGCATTAAAATTGTTCTGATTTAGATAGGTGATATCCTTATATTCCTCATCTGATGATGAATATAGGCCGTCAAGCAACAAGGCACATTCGGGATTGGCAGACAGCAGCTGTTTTAAAGCCTGTTTATCCTGAAAATCGCAGATTGGTTTGTTCGTGTTCCAAAGTGTTCCGTAAATATCCTTTTCAGGAGCGCCAACAAGAAGAATCCGGAATTTCAGATTCTTCAGCAATTCGATGTTTTCCCCAAGCTTCTCCGGTTTTGCGAGTAACAGGGCCGTTGAGGGAGACACAAACAGATTCGGCTCATTTACAGATTTTACTATCGCAGAGATTTGCCCAAGATTGTCAGTATCCCTCCCGGAAGCCATCCTCAAACTGACATTTATTTTATTTATTGCAGCATATTGACAGATCTCCTTCAGGGTTTTTTGTAAAGAGAGATCAAATTGAACCGGTGTAAAATTATTCTCAACCATCCGGTGGGTGGAAAGTACCAGGTCGGCGGCACCAAGCTGGGCCATTTTACTGATCACAGATTTAATGGTTTCCATACTTTGGATATATTCGAGGGAATCATTGTTTATCAGCCTCAAATCGGGAAAGAGATTTATTCCTGATGAAAAATCAACAATCAGTTTTAGTCCCTGACGGCTTATCCAACCCGATTCATTGACAAGTACTGAATTTTTCTTTTCCAGCAGGTACTTCCAGTCGATCACGACCCGGTCGAAATGTTGAAAGAAGGTGGGCCGAAGCAAAATCTCCTTTTTGATGGAAGAGATATTTCGCAGAGTCACTCCCCTGTTAACAGGATTTGGCAATGGTTGAATATGGGGGATCTCCCCGATGTGCTTACCTTCAATTTTGAGGTTGAAAATCCGGATATCACCGCCAGCAATCGTTTTCCCGGTATTCCTCCCGGTTTGATTATTGACATTTTCAGGTAAAAAACCAACTGCATGTTGCTCTGAGCAATCGATTGGGAGTTCGGTTGTGCTGATGATTCTGCCTCCACTCGAAATGATTTTTAAGGGCCTTTCGAGCCAGCTGTTGTTGCATACGGCCACCGTAAATTCATCTTTGTTTTTGCAGCAGGTTATCAGGCTGAGTCCATTATCGGTGCTGAATATTTTACTTTGGCTGATGAGGTCATCCAGAATTTGCCGGACATGATTCAGTAACGGGAATGGGGATTTTAATGGATGGTCTACCTCTGATTTTGGCAAATCTCCTGGGTTAGTGCCTAATCCGAAAGGGGAGGCAAAAACAGTTATTTTACCTAAGCCCACAGAACGTTCAACAGCCAGTGCTATGCTATTTACATTAGCAATGGTTTTGGTGCCATCGGCTGAAATGATCTCCTTCACATTAAAAGGAGAGGATTCCTTAAAGGTTGATCTGTTGTAAGATATTGTTGCATTTGCGTCAATGGAAACAGTTCCTTTGCCGGCATGGATCCCCGATATCCCATCGGGCATGTTCTCAAGGTTTCCGGCTGTAATTATGAGGTGGCCTCCAAGCTGCACATATTTTTCCAGATTTTCCTTTATCTCATTTCCCCCCTTTAATTTTCCGCCGATCACCAGAATAGGGTAGTGCTGCAGTAACCATAACGGGCAATCGCTTAGAATACAGTCTGCAACATCACCAAAAGGGGTGGGTGAAAGAAATCCTGTTTCGTCATGGAAATAGGATGCATCCTGGTATCCGGGATAAAACAAATTGAAAATATTGTCGGTTAAATAGTCGCCTTCTTCATAGGGTAGGTTGCCCCAAACACGATAAATATTTCCGGAATAGAGATGTCTTGGGAAAGTCCATCCTGAAAAGAAATCGGTCATTACCGCAACAGGTGTGTAGAGGTTACCCGGATTGCCATATTTCTTTACCCATTTATTTGCCGACTGCTGTATTTTGCCGATCGGACTCAGCTCTTCCTTTTTATCAAGGTAGGAGGCTTCGAAACCCACTGCCACACAATTATACATGATATGGCTATAAATCAATCTTTTGAGGAGGCTTAGGCTGGTCCCTTTCCTGTCGCCCCCATTGTCACTGGTGACGCCTGAATAATTCTTCCATCCCCACCGGTTCCATACCGAGGCATTTCCAAACCAGGGTACTCCATACTGTTTCCCGGCTCCTCGAAGAAAAGAGTAATAAACCTGGGCATTTGGCAACCCCTGGGCGGTTTCGGCACCAATCATCGTGTAAACGCCCTCTTTCAGAAAATAGTGACCAAAATTCAAGGAAACGAGGGCTGACATCTTGTTCCCAAGCCGGTCGGTTAGCCCCTGAAAATGGTTTTGAAAATTCAGGTATTGTTCCTCTCTGCTGCTACCCGGGGTTATCATCTGATTGGCAAATCCTCCGACGTACCGGCCATCCTGTTCGCCGTTATCCATCCCCATCCAACGGTTTCCAAGTTCTTTTTCAAACAGGTTGAGCGCTTTCTGCGGAACCACAAATTGTTGCCAGTAACCTCCGGGGCCGGAGCCTGGAACATACCCCCATAAATCGAAGAGATATAAGTTTCTCTTTTTCAACTCGTTCAGGACCTCAGGCAGGTTTGCCTGGTAAATCAGAGGGTATGAGGGCCATATGAAATTACCAAGGTCATATTTGAGGGTATAGGTATCGAGGGATTTTTTATAGTCTCCTTCCAGCCCGCGCAGTGCCATAAACTGGATCTGATTTCCGAAGACAGCGGCATCGGGTGGTTTAACAACCCGGCGGAGATCATCGGGATGCTCCCGGGGGTTCATCGGATAGTTATACATTCTGATATTTTTGTCAGCCGTCTCTGTTTGTGAGAAGCAGGTGAGACCACCTGTTTCAGAAACGATTATCAGGAAAATAACTCTGATGAAATGCGTTTTCATATAGTCTGGAGATTTGTTATGTTAGTCAGTCAAAGGTATAATTTGAACCTGAAAAGTGCACAGTTATAAAAAAATAATAAGGCTCTATGGATACCATTTCAAGCATGAAATTCTATGGAATAAATGCCTACTGAGGTTGATTAGGGGGTTGTCAGGAACCATGAGGTGGATAACCTCCTTTTCGGGATAACACAAAAGTAAGGTTGGATGATAAATGAAGTGGGTTGTACTGGATTCGAACCAGTGACCCCTACCCTGTCAAGGTAATGCTCTAAACCAACTGAGCTAACAACCCTTCAATTTTGACAAAATTAGAATATTTTTCCAAATTAATTAGGTTGTCATGGAAGTAATATGAATTTTGAGACCATCAATTTGAAATTTCTTAAGCGTTATTGCTCAAAAAGATAAATCGGCTTACCACAATGGCAAAAAGGAGATACATCATCCAGTGTACCTTTTTCGCTTGTCCTGTTCCAACTTTAAGGAGCGTATAGAAGACAATTCCACCCGCAATTCCGTTGGCAATACTGTATGTAAAAGGCATCAGTACGAAGGTGATAAAGGCCGGGAAACCTTCTGTGAAATCGCTGAAATCGATATCCAGGACTGAAGAGGCCATCAGTACTCCGACGATTATCAGGGCGGGAGCTGTTGCTGCTCCGGGAATCATCGTTGCCAAAGGAGCGATCAGAATTGCCAACAGAAAAAGGATTCCGGTTGTCACGGCAGTCAAACCCGTTCGTCCTCCTTCACTGATTCCTGCAGCACTTTCAACATATGCAGTTATTGTTGAAGTTCCCATTAAGGCACCGAAGGAAACACCAAATGCATCCACCAGCATTGCTTTCCCTATCAAAGGAGAGTTACCCTCTTTATCAATTAGACCCGCACGGTTAGCTGTTCCTACAAGGGTTCCGAAGGTATCGAAAAGTTCGACAAATGTAAAGGTGAAGACAACCGTCCAGATACCCATATGAAGGGCTCCAAGGATATCCAATTCTCCTACAGCCAGGTTGCGGAAGTCTGGAAGCGAGAAAAATGCAAAATGTTCGGGTATGATCGTTACCCCCAAGGGAATTCCAATCAATGTGGAAAGAACAATACCAATTAGCAAAGATCCTTTTACATGACGGGCCATTAGCAAGGACGTTATAGCAAGTCCAATTAGACAAAGCACCATGCCCGGATTGTGAAAGCTTCCCATGCCAATATTCCATTCAAAAGATTTCAGCAAGGCTGAACCACCCGATTTCGTAATGGATTCCAGAGTTGGGGGAATCAACGAAGTGGTTACGACCATGATTTCAGCAAGCTTTAATCCGATGATGGTGATAAAAAGACCAATTCCAACCGTAATGGCACGTTTTAAGGAGTTTGGAACTGCAATTACCAGAATCTGTCTGATCTTTGTAATGGTCAAAATAATAAAGATAATCCCTGAAATAAATACAGCCCCCAGTGCTACCCTCCAGGGCATGCCGACACCTGTAAGGGCTACAGTGGCAAAGAGGGCATTCAACCCCATTCCGGGTGCCAGTGCTATTGGAAAATTAGCTACTAATCCCATCGCTATAGTTACAAATCCGGCAGAAATAGCGGTAGCAAAAAACACCGCATTTTTATCCATCCCGGTGGAGGAGAGGATATTTGGATTTAGGAACAGGATGTATGCCATGGTCATAAAGGTGGTTACACCTGCAATAATTTCAGTTTTTACTGAAGTTTTGTATTCTGTTAATCTGAATAATTTCTCGAGCATAGTGTGGTTATCATTTAATTTCTAATACCCTCTTTTGTCAATACTCAACTTATCAAAATTAGACATTAATCCTGATTGGCTATTATTTGGCCCAATAATTGTCTAAAAATTGCTCCTATCCTGATGGTGATAGGACGAGTTTCACCTCATCAATCTATGATCGTCGCTCATACACAATTAAATCACACTAAATAATTTTACATTTTGTATGTAAAATTATTGTAAAATATCAATTATTAAATGTATTTTTGTTACAGTTTCTCAGAATCAGGATGCTCTTTATTAGAATTATGGCAATCCTGCATGGTAAAATATTTTTTGTATGTAAAAGTCTATATT
>Ga0209697_10001899_pt1 | contig 31182 bp, 29 predicted proteins | sample AliMusrvi5mmetaG_FD_184115 | JGI IMG/M metagenome (GOLD analysis project Ga0209697, IMG submission 184115) | Freshwater lake bacterial and archeal communities from Alinen Mustajarvi, Finland, to study Microbial Dark Matter (Phase II) - Alinen... | ecosystem: Environmental > Aquatic > Freshwater... | reverse complement strand
ATTGCTTAAGATCAGAGAGAAATGTATTAACTGACATAATCCATCACTGCTTTAAAAATGCACGAAGATCATGGCCCAAACATCAAGCTTAAATGGGGCGCTCATGGCTTAGGAATTCCCCCCCCCCATTCCAATCTACTGCATCGCCATTGGGCTGGTAGCCAGGCACTAACTTTTTGAGCATACCTCTAATCAACTTACCATCACATGCATCCAAGGCAACATTAAGCTTTTCAAGCTCTTGCTGTAGATCACTCCAAGATAAAAATTCTTCATGCGCCTTCATGATTTTTGGGTGGGCTGTTGGCTGCGGGTTGTCACCAATCAAGAGTTCTTCGTAGAGCTTTTCCCCTGGACGCAAACCAGTGACTTCAATCTCTATGTCGCCATGAGGGTGAGCTTCATCCTTGACCAATAGGCCTGATAAATACACCATCTTGACTGCCAAATCATGAATACGCACGGGCTCGCCCATATCCAACACAAAGACATCACCCCCAACAGCCATGGCACTCGCCTGAATCACCAGCTGCGCCGCCTCAGGAATCGTCATGAAATAACGCGTCACTTCAGAATGCGTCAGAGTAATGGGGCCGCCTGCAGCAATTTGAGCGCTAAAAAGTGGTGCCACAGACCCCGATGAGCCCAGCACATTACCAAATCGCACCATCGAAAAATTGGTTGAATGATCGTCTTTAATATCCGCCATTGCCTGTAAAATCAGTTCAGCAATGCGCTTACTGGCACCCATGATATTCGTTGGTCTGACAGCCTTATCAGTGCTCACTAAAATAAAATTCTTTACGCCACACTCTAAACTCGCTTGGGCGCAGGTGAATGTTCCAAAAACATTATTACGAATGCCTTCGGCGGGATTTTGTTCCACCAATGGAACATGTTTATATGCAGCCGCATGAAAGACCGTATTTGGCTGATGAGCTCTAAAGATCTTTCGCAACAAATCGCTATCTCGAACTGAAGCTAAGCAAGCCACTAACTTGATTGGCAAAACTGGGTGAGGCAGCAAAGCTTGGTCATTACTGCCATTCGCTAAATGATTACCATTAAGCCCAGTAACAGCCTTCTTTAATTCCTCATAGATTAAATAGAGGGAGTGCTCACTACTATCGAGCAAAATTAATGATTTAGGAGAAAACTTTATAATTTGACGGCATAGCTCACTACCAATGGAGCCGCCCGCTCCAGTTACCAATACAACTTGGTTGCGAATATTTTTTTCTAATAGCCCTACTTCAGGCGGAACTACTGCTCTGCCGAGCAAGTCATTCATATCCAAATCATGTAAGTCTGAAATCCTCACCCGACCTGAGGCTAAATCAATGAGTCCAGGCAAGGTGCGAACACGCACCCCACGTCCGTTTAATGAGGAAATAATTTCGCTTCTTCGTGCCTGACTTGCAGAAGGAATGGCTAGAAGCACATCGGTAATATCAAGTCGGTCGATAAGCTCTTGCATACCATCGTTGGGATATACAGAAACCCCATTAATAGTGCTTCCTTGCATATGGGGATCATCATCAATAAAAGCTTTGACCATGATCTCTTTATTGCTGGCCAATCCTGCTGCCAGCTGACGACCAGCTGATCCAGCCCCATAGATCAGCGCAATAGGCTGAGCCTTATGCAATGACTTTTGAATATTATTGAGACCACCCAACCAATAGCGTACAAAATATCGGCTAGTACCAATTGCGATAAACAACAATATGGGTTGAATAACGCCAATTGACCTTGGTACGCCATCGACACCAATCAGTGTAAATGCACAGAAAAATAAACCGGTGTAGATGATGAAAACGCGCGCCATAGATGCAAGGGCAGTCGAGCCAACATATCTAAAAATAGCTCGATATAAGCCAAAAACAATAAAGAGCGGAAATGAAAATCCTATGGCAAATATGAATGTCCACCACTGACTGCCTTGAAAATGACCCCATTGATCCAAGCGAAGACCAAAAGCCAGCCAAACAGTAAACGCACAAAGCAAGGTATCGAAAAACATCGCAATAGTCCGCTTAACAAAACGGGGCAGACTTAATAGGGACTTTTTGGATGCAGTAATTGGCACGAATTTAATTATAAATTACATATCAAAATAAGTGAAATGGCTTGTTTAATGGCACCATATTGCGCATGCAAGCGAAATATAGTCAAAACAATCATTCTTGGCGGAAGGCAATCTAACTGACCCAGTAGCACTGCAAAAGATGGTGAATAACCACTCAAACCTAATGAGAAACTCCAGCTCGCCGAACTACCTTTAAAAAGGTTAAGCCCAGAATCTTCATATCAAACCAGAAAGACTGCTTATTGAGATACTCCACCTCATATTGCACTTTAACTGGGATTGATAATTCATCGCGGCCATTTACTTGAGCCCAACCAGTCAATCCTGGCACTAACTTATCCACCCCATACTCTGTTCGCAAAACGATTAAATCATCCTGATTAAAGAGCGCTGGGCGTGGGCCCACAAAACTCATATCGCCGACCAAAATACTCCATAGTTGCGGCAATTCATCTAGGCTGGATTTGCGTAAAAATGAGCCGACTGGAGTTAAATATCGAGTAGAGTCGGAAAGCAAATGGGTAGCCACAGCAGGAGTTCCAACTTGCATCGTGCGAAATTTAGGCATTTGAAAGATAGCATTCAACCTGCCTACACGATTGGACCAATATAATGCAGGCCCAGATGAGGTCAATCGAACAACAATGGTCACAACTAAAATCGGTAGCGCCAATAAAATAGCAACAAAGAGCGCTAATACAAAATCAAATAATCGCTTCATAGTAAAAATATGTTTCAATATTTTTTTCTCGAGAAGTGCATCGCCGTCTGACGTAAACCCTCATCCACACTCACCGATGGCGACCAGCCAAGTAAATCTTTGGTTTTTTTGATATCCACCTGCAGAGAGCCACAAAGACGCTGAGCAATATCAGCCTTACCAAATAACCTTGCTCCGAGAGTAATTAAAACGGTCGGTACTGCTATTAATTTCGAAGGTCGCCCTAGCGCTAAGGCCATGCGCTCTAATAATCCTGCGGTTGAGAGGTCTTCATCATCCGATACCATAAATGTCTGATTAGCTGCAGCAGGATGATTTATACAAGCAATAATCATACTAACGAGACTATCAATGAAGACAAAACTGCGACGATTTTTTTTAACACCACCAAGTGGCAGTGGAATCCCTCGCCGCAACCAATTCATCATCGACAGAAAATTCGCTTTAACCCCCGGTCCATAGACTAGAGGCGAGCGAATAATGACTACTTCCACCCCAGTTTCTTCCGATAAAGCCCTAAGACCAATTTCAGCCTCATACTTTGAAACTCCATAGGGATCACTTGGCACGGGAATTTGATCCGCCGTAAATGGATGACCCAATTCTGTACATTCTCCATTAACCTTGATCGAACTTATAAATACAAAACGGCGTACCCCTGCTTCAGAAGCTTGACGAGCTAAATTAAGCGTCCCATCGACATTAACTCGGCGAAATTCAAATAAAGGGTCAGCAGCTTCCTCACTCATCACATGCACTCGGGCGGCACAATGAACGACTACGGAGACCCCAGAGAGGGCGGATGTCCAGTCCTGATCAGGAGATATGGATGCTTCGAAGATACCTACATTTGCAAACAACTCAGTTTTAGATTTATCTCGTACTGAAATACGCAAAGGGGAGTGATTAACTAAACTTGCGCATAAAGCCCCTCCCACAAAACCGGACGCCCCCGTCACTAAAATCATTTAAAACGCTCCTGATGCCTACCTTCAACTACACACAACCCATTAAGCCACGACAATAGCTTGGAGATGAGAGCCCCTCGGTTGAACTCCTCCTCACTAAGAGCCAAACCAGCCCTACCCATTTTTAGCCGTTCCTCGATATTCATATTAGCCATATGGATTACTGCGGTCGCCAATGCAAACCCATCTCCAGCCGGAATAGATATACCGGCGCCTGATCTACGAATGATCTCCGCCCCCTCTCCATTTAGCATTGCAAGTATAGGAATGCCAGCAGCAAGATAGGACTGAAGTTTTCCAGGAATAGTCATTGCAAAAATAGATTCAGCCTTTAGCGACACTAATAATGCATCAGCATGCTTATAAAAAGAAGGCATTCGATCTACGGGGTAACTACCGAGCAAGTGAAAGCTATTCTCAAGACCGCGTCGAATCACCTCAGTCCTAACCCATTCGCTTGCCCTACCTTCGCCAACGATTAACCAGCGTATTCGGCCTTCATCTTTAATCACTTCAGCTGCATCCAGTATGGCTGGGAAGTCTTGTGCATCCCCAATATTACCGGCAAACATAATGCTAAATACCCCATCTGCTTTAGGTACTTCTTTTGCTAAATCAACATTTGCAAAATCAAATGTAGCATCTGACCAACTTGGGAAGTACTCGACTTTTATTTCTTTTTGACAATACTGACGAATTAGTGGAATAAAACTTTTCGATTGTGCCAATATTAAATCGCAGCGATTGTAGATAAAGGTCACAAGGCGGCCAATAGCTTTCAAAATATGTCTCGAGCGAACCACTCCAATAGCCTCAAGGGTTTCCGGCCAAAGATCCAGAACCCAAAATGCAAGTGGGGCACGCTTAATATAGCTAAGAAATATTGCTGGCAAGCCAACAGTAATAGGCGATGGTTCAAAAACAAATATGACGTCAAATTTCTGGCCTCGCAAACACCAAATCCCAAGGAATGTCGCTGAAATAACAAAGCTTGCATAATTCAATGCCAACCTCAACCCGCCCTTGCCGCGTGAAATTATGGGCACTCTAACTACATTAGCAACCCCAAACTTTGCGAAGGCGGATGGATTAAATTTAAACCGAGGAAAAACCTTGCCAGAAGGATAGTTTGGGTATCCTGTCAGGATGGTCACCTCATGATCTAGGCCGCAAACTTCTGCAACTAAGTCATTAATACGAAAATTCTCTGGCCAGAAATACTGACTGACAACAAGAATACGCACGATAACCTTAGTATTTCTTCCAGACTACACGATTCACGTAATCAGTATAGCTATGAATTATCCTAATAACCTTGCAAGACACATTTGGCATGCTGTAATCAGCAACTAACCGCAGGCTTCTATCCGACCCTCTTAGCTGCGATTCGAGAATACTCAAGCCTTGGCGCACTCGATCCACCTCCAACCCCACCATCATTACCACCGCCTCCTCCATGCCTTCTGGGCGCTCGTGCGCCTCCCGTAAATTTAAAGCAGGGAAATTTAATATTGAAGATTCCTCATTGATAGTACCGCTATCAGATAACGTTGCCTTAGCAGACATCTGCAACTTAATGTAATCAAAAAAACCTAATGGCTTAAGCAACTGAATCCGTGAATGGAAAGTCACTGCAAATTTATCTATTCGATTCTGTGTGCGCGGGTGTGTTGAAACAATAACTGGAAGATTATTATCCTCGGCCAAAGCATTGAGTACGTTCACTAGCTTTATAAAGGTTTGTTCAGATTCAATATTCTCTTCTCTATGCGCACTCACCACATAATAGCGCCGGTCTTCTAGCCCAAGTCTTTCCAAAACGTTCGATGTTTTGATTTGTGGTAAATAATGATGCAATACCTCATACATTGGGCTACCAGTCTTAATTACTTGGTCTGGTGGTAAACCTTCTCGCAATAAGTAATCTCGTGCGATGGCGCTGTATGTAAGATTAATGTCGGCCGTATGGTCAACTATGCGGCGGTTTGTTTCCTCCGGTACGCGCATATCAAAACATCTATTGCCAGCCTCCATATGAAAGATGGGAGTCTTACGTCGTTTTGCAGCAATTACAGACAAGCAACTATTGGTATCACCCAGCACCAGCATAGCCTCAGGCTGAACTTCAGCCAATACCTTATCCACGGCAATGATTAGGTTACCGATAGTTTGGGCCGCGCCCATACTATCTTGAGCGCTATTCAAAAAGTAATCAGGCTTTCGCACGCCAAGGTCATCAAAAAAGATCTGGTTCAATTCATAGTCGTAATTTTGACCTGTGTGCACCAATATATGCTCGCAGTGTTCATCCAGCTGCGCTAGCACGCGGGACAAACGAATAATTTCAGGTCGGGTTCCAACTACGGTCAAGATTTTTAGTTTTTTCATGGCCAGCAATTAAAGTGGGCAAGCAAATGTATCGGGGTGATTGCGGTCAAATACCTCATTAGCCCAGAGCATAACAACCATCTCGTCTTTACCAATATTGGTGATGTCATGCGTCCATCCCGGAACTGTCTCCACGACCTCCGCCTTTTCGCCCGTTGTAAATAATTCATAACATTGGCCAGTTTGCATATGTCGGAACTTAAAGTGTGCATGACCTTTGATGACCAGAAACTTCTCGGTCTTGCTTTGATGATAGTGGCCGCCACGAGTAATGCCAGGGCGGGCTGTGAAGTAGGAGAATTGGCCGCAATCGGGCGTCTTGAGCATTTCTGCAAACACGCCACGTGGATCGCTATATTGCGGTACGGTGTAGGAAAATGACTCCACCGGTAGGTAACTTACATACGTAGCATACAGCGCACGCATTAGACCAGTGCCTACGCGTTCGGTCATCAGTGTAGTGCGAGCATCCTTGAAGCCCTGGAACTGAAGGGCAAGCTCACCCACCGTCGTAGTGTACTGGGGTGAAATGGTGGCAAAACCTGCTGCGTCTACTGCAGCATCCGCACCATCCATAATCTGAATAAAGCGCTTCATCACATCATCAACATACACGAGTGTTACGGGTGAAGCTGGATTGCTGACCTGAATTGGCAGGCCTCGCGAGATATTGTGACAAAAAGTCGCCACCACAGAGTTGTAGTTGGGCTTACACCACTTGCCAAAAACATTTGGCAAGCGAAATATATGCACTGGCACCCCGTTGCTGCGCTGCAGTTCCATGAGTGCGCATTCAGCACCTCGCTTGCTATCGCCATACGCATTTTTGTTGGCAGCCTGTGTGGAGGATGTGTAAACGACTGGCACTTTCTTGCCGGTCGATTCAGCCACGGAGGCTATTGCATTGCAAAGTCCCTGGGTTAAATCGGTGTTGCCTAGCACAAATTCAACCGGATCTATCGGACGATTGACCCCTGCCAAATGAAACACAAAATCTACACCTTGAATCATTGCAGATAGCTGGGCCAAGTCATTGCTACGATTAAAGCACACCACCTCTATATCTGGACGCCCCGCAAAATGAAGTTGTAAATTTTTGCCAAGAAAACCGTTAGCTCCAGTAATCAGGACTTTCATTACGTTACTCCGCCGCTAAAGGGTGTTCGCCGCGGACAATGCGCAGCATGAAGTCGAGTTTTAGTAACAGAGCTTTCATGTCAGCCACGTCAAGGCGATTAGTGTTGTGCGAATTGTAGTCTTCAGAATGTGAGCTTGCTGTATTGCGCTGATCACCTTGTTCTATAAACTTGGCATAGTTCAAGTCACGCGCATCAGGGGGAATTCGAAAGTAGTCACCCATATCCTCTGCGCAGGCCATTTCTTCGTGGCCAAGCAATGTCTCATATAACTTTTCTCCATGCCGCGTACCAATACATTGCACTTCATGCTCCGGCCTTCCCATTAGCTCGAGAATAGCTTGGGCGAGCACTTTGACCGTGGCAGCCGGGGCTTTTTGTACAAAAATGTCACCATTACTACCATGCTCAAACGCATACAACACTAGCTCTACCGCATCTTCGAGAGTCATCATGAAGCGTGTCATGGCTGGGTCTGTCACGGTGATTGGTTTTCCGGACAGAACTTGATCAACGAACAGCGGAATAACTGATCCACGCGAAGCCATCACATTTCCATAGCGCGTACCGCAAATCACAGTGCTACTACCATCCAGGTTGCGGCTAGCTGCCACCATCACTTTTTCCATCATTGCCTTGCTGATGCCCATAGCATTAATAGGGTACACCGCCTTGTCGGTACTAAGGCATACAACACGCTTTACTCCAGCAAAGATGGCTGCCTCAAGTACATTTTCTGTACCCAATACATTAGTTCGCACTGCTTGCATAGGATGAAATTCACAAGAGGGCACCTGCTTTAGTGCTGCAGCATGAAATACAAAATCCACCCCTTGCATAGCTCCCGAAACGCTGCGCTTATCGCGCACATCGCCAATGTAAAACTTAAGCTTAGGATGGTTGTAGCGCTTGCGCATGTCATCCTGCTTTTTTTCGTCGCGACTAAAAATGCGGATTTCACTTAAATCCGACTGAAGAAAACGCCTTAGTACGGCATTACCAAAAGAGCCAGTGCCGCCAGTAATCAACAATGTGGAATTTTTCATGATGCTTCTGTATTTAAATGGGATGGTAAATCCCCGTTTTTCACTTAATTCAAAAGTAGAACCTAAAAGCGTAAAAGTTATTTTTTACTTTGATTTAATGCCTTCTAAGCACATGTTTTATATTAAAAATATTATAAACCAGCAAGAAAACCTTGTACTTCATAAATGGTTTCAAAAAGGCGCTAATTAATCTGGGGGCACCCTACCGCACCACTACATCTATCGATAGGGCGATTTTGTGCTGGCCACTGCTGGGTATAGGCGATCTCTATTTGGTGTCTTGCAACATATTAGATAATCAGACTGCTTATTATCACAGCCTATTTTAAGAGCTATCTATGCCTCTCACTTAATCCGGTGAACGAACTAGACTTGTTACTGGAGACATGACATCATGCAACGGAATATGCAACCAGTCATTTCACCGATGCTTTGCGCGAGATTCTTTAAACTTCAAAATCATTTCAGAAACTACATCGTCCCAAGACTTGAGATTACACCCCGAAATTTCATTACGTTTAACGTGCAGCATCACCCTGTCAAGACCCGGCAATTCTATCCTCTCGAACTTTATGCCGTCGAGCAATTCTTGATGAGGGCCAATGTTAGAAATATATGATTCATCAGCCAAAAAAATACCTTCAGATGCAGCGTTATATGAATTCTCAATATAAGTCGTGGAAATGTAGTATTTCGAATCGCGCAGACATTCAATCACCTCAGACTGCTTCAGGAGACCGGTAACTAAAACGTCTTCTCGTCGGCGAAGCTCAGTGGGTATTGTCTCTTTGCTGCCTATCACCCGAAGTTTAAGTTGAGGATTTGCTTGTTTAAGCATTTCAAAAATAAGCAGGGCGTGGTCCAACGCCTTATATTTATAAGTTCCAACCACTGTCGCAAAGTTCGTCCTCTTCTGATTTGTGTTGCTGACCATATAAGCTAGTTCGTCATCCCCGCCGTTAACGGATAAAAACAGCTTGTCGCGGTACTTACGACCAATGACATCGAGCGAATATTTAGACTCTGCTGAAATCACTTCTGCATTGCTGAAACTCTTTTTGATACGCAGCCCGAGATAAGCTAGCTTCAACCATGCAAATAGCGTGATCGGTATGTTTTGTAGCGCTAATGGTAAAACGTTGCTCAAATGGAACCAATTAATCTTCCCGACGCGCGCATATATGGGAATCCCATATGAGTAGTAAACGTCTGGCTCCCCAATCTTCCGCTTTATTGCCTCGAGGTAAGCGCAATCGCTGAAGAATCTCTGCCACCTTGTTTGGTGGGTAATAAAATATTGATTATTCGGAAATTCAGAGGCTAAGTACTCGCAGTTGGGGTGGACAACAAACCAGGCTCCACCTCTACCGTCAAACCATTTTGCGTATTCGTATAGACGTTTATGCCCCCCACCTGAATATGAAACAGCAAAGTTAAATAGATACCGATTTTCGGTTTTCATACAGACGAGTACAGTGCTAGAGTACGGCTACTTAGTTGCTTCAACAAAGAGAGAGTCCTCTGGGCGATTGTCAAGAATATTTATATCCGGAACCTGACCTTGGGCGAAGGAATGACGTCTTACTTCGCGGAATCCTGCACGAAGCAGTAATTCCTCGATCATCGAAAAATCGTACATGTATTTGTGACGTGAGTAATGATTATCTTCGTCGTCAACAAAAAAATACTGCGTCAGCATTCTTTCTTTCTCACCGGCTGCATATTGGCTTACAGCAAATTCAAGGTCGGGTATGCTAATGCGCGCCATGCCGCCAGGCTTCAGGACGCGATACATTTCCGCCAACAAGTGCTCCGCATCCCGCCGAAAGAGATGTTCGAGAAAATGCGAAGAATAAGTGTAATCGGCAACGGCGTCATTGAGAGGTATTCCTGCAGCAAGATCATGATGAATGAACCGATTGCTCCCTAGCAGATCACAGTAAACCTCTTCCGCGTAATATCGGTTCGCCCCTGTCATTCGGTAAGCCAACCGATGGATGAACGCCGGCAGATTTGCCACTAGTGCATTAAGGCTTCCGTCGATATTAACCCAGCCAGGTGCTACCGCTAGCCCACAGCCGAGGTTGATCTTGACGGGATACTCAGCATCTACCATACACCGCTGTTTACGCTTCAGCTTGCCTAGAGTGAGGGTGGTGAATTCAATAGTTTGGCGAAGAAGTTTCATAATAAAGTAAGTTAGATTTTATCGGGAGTAAACATGCGAGGGATCCCGTTTGTTATTAAAAAATTGGTGCTACAGGTTGAACACATCAACACCCCCTGCTTAGGATTAAGGTCGGTGCCGTGACAGGCGGGACAGCGAAGTAGTGGAATTAAGTCAATGCCCCGGTTTCTACGGCCCTGGGATGCGACCACGCGAATAAGTTTACGCAATAAGGAGCGAAAGCTCACACGCTTACCCTCGATCGATGGAGGCGCCGAACCTGTAATTACCTTCCAATTAGCGTCAGTTTCTGGATTTACAATATTAAAATCGATTCGGTCGGACCAATAATAGCGCACGTGAAAATCAAATGGTCGAGCGGGCATCAAAATTTGTGTTGTCGGATGTTTCGCTCGTGCCTCATATAACTCGACGAGCTCCGGATCCACCTGTTGGGCAGCTTTTTTGCGCACAAGGAGACGGTTGTCGCGAACCGTAATCTCTAGACGGTGGTCGCGGTAAGGATTGATACGTTCCATAAAGGCATCAGGCACCTCTATATAGCCAGCGCGCGCAACGCGCTGTAGTTCGGCCAGAAATTTTTCGGGCTGCACTGAATGCTCAAGAACGTGTGAGGCGATAACAAAATCAAATGCACCGTCACGAAAGGGTAGATTCTCGACAAAGCCAAGAACGGTTGGTCGGTCAGATACCAGGGGTGCCCAGTGACGCTCACGTGTATCTTCGTATGCATCTAGGAGAACATTGGCGCGCGCATATGGGTTACCGCCAGAGCCGACCTCTAATACCAATGCATTTTGAGGTACCGGACAATGATAACGACGAAGCGACCAGGCTAGCGAATCCATACCCAGAAAGCGCAAAGTGCGCATAGCAACCGACTCCTGCATGCACATGACTAACTCCTCCCGCCTTGGATACTTTCAACCTGCTGAATCAGGTCGCGCATGCGAGAGACTACGTCATGTCCATCGCTGTGGACTCGCCTCCAACCCCCCGCAGCAACTGCCTCGCGCCGGGCGTCATGGGTTAGGTAGTATTCAATTTTACTGACCATCTCCTCTTTGCTCCTAAAGAATTCGGCTTCTTCGCCCTCAAGGTAAAGTCCAGCCAAATCGTCAGTATATTCTGACAGCAGCATCGTTTTGCTGGCTGGGATCTCAAAACAACGACGGGTATACGTGTCGCGATTGAGTTTTGAAAAGAAACATAGCGCAATTTTTGCACCACAAAGCGCTTTGCTGTACTCCGCCCCCCATACAAGCTTAACAGGGAGCAGTGGCGATAATTCAGGCGAATGGCGAATAATAGGATCCCAATCATATCCTGGGCCGAAAAGGCGCAATTTCCACCCACGCCGGACGATCTCCTCAAGCAATTCCACCCGACCATCGTCCTCATAGTGCCCCACGAAAACTACCTCGCAACCATAATCATGCACTTCGTCTACATCAAGAGCCACAGGAAAGTTGCGCTCGGGAATAAACCAAGAGCGCAACAAATGCACACGCTTGGCCCCAGCATACATAAAGTCCTCCAGATTGCGATGTCGGTAGGCCAGCAACAAATCGTAGTCGGGAATCCCGCTGAGAAAATGCTTGAAAAGTCGATGAAACTGATTGGATGCAAACGGATCGTCGTTGTTATAACCCACTATAACGGCACGGGGTGAAACTTTACGAATTCTGCGTAGTGTAGAAGGCAGTATATGGGTGCCACGATAGACAAAAACTAGCTCAGGTTGCTCCCGGGCCGCAACGTCTAGCAAGTCGCGATTGATTCGGGATACCAGCGGCCCCATTAAATATTTATTCTGTGCACGCTTGAGTAGCGAATCGAGCCAGGACAACCAACCGACGCAAGGCCGAAAATATTGGAACCACGGGAAGGCAAAAACCTCATGTCCCAGCTCGCCGAGCGCCTCGAAAACTGCCTGCTCATGCAACTCCGAATGCCAATCTCCAACTACGAGAACCTTCAATCCTTCCTCCCTCCGAACAGAGCCCCTAAATTTGGAGTATGCCCTAACCACTGCTTGATCACCGCGATCATTGCATCAGAACGTTTTGCCCCAAGCAGAAGCAGCGAGATAAAATACAGGTGAAATAAAGGGGGTTTTTCCAAGCCCATATGCGCCAAACTCCACCAGTAACTTACAAAAATTCTCAACGGCCTTGACGCCTGAACAGCTAGTATGGGATAAGAGTAATTCGCAATATCCGAAACAATATTTCTGTAAATTGGCACACCCCGATTAAGCTCTACTGAGTGGGCAATATCTAGCATGCCCTGCATAAACTGCAATGACGATGCAGGCGTTCGGTCTGCCGGTACAAACTTATCTCTTTCAGCTTCGGCATTACCAAAATCAGGCACACCACCATTGCGATAAAGCACAATGATCTGCGGCAAGAATACTGCGTTCATTTCAACCAATATATTAGCAACTAAATACAATTGATACAAAAGTGTTCCATCGAATTTGTCGGTAGCATACCGGTGCGCAGTATCGCGATGAATAACCATTCCCGGAATGACCACTGAACGCCGATAAATAGTACTGATCGTATCAGGCCCGGCTACAAAAAACCTCTCATCAGGAAAATATCGGAAAGTTTGATTTATGTTATCTGGAGTTCCATCAAACGATGCGTAGCTTCGTACCACAACGCCAATCTGCTCATGCCTCCCAATGGCACCGGCAACCGCCACAAGTGCGCCTGCACACATGAGATCGTCATTCCCCATAAAAACACAATACTGCCCTATTGATCTTTCCACCAGAGAACGCAGATTAGCATCGTAGCCAAGGTTTCGGTCATTTTCGAAATATCGTATCCGCCCTGGATGCGACGACGAATAACGCTCTACGATCTCACGAATCTCCCTCCGTTCGGGAGAGCCGTCTTCATTGATCACAACTTCAAACCCATCAAAGTCCTGCATCAAGATCGACTCAAGCAGTGCGGGCAATACATTGGCCCGGTTATAGGCTGGAATACAGACTGTCAATAGTGGTCTTTTTTTCATTTCGCTAACATCTTTACAACCCATATCAACCTTACTCATGATCGAGTACTACCTAAATATTCTCAAGGCACAACCAATTTTGGGTGGACGTGAAAAATACTTATCTGCATTCAAGACTTTCGCAAAATTTGGCTGCAGCTCTTTAACGAGCTCAAGAATTTCTTCGTCAGATTTGTGATGTTGATATTTATGAGAACCATAGGCATCGAACGTGTTGAGACTCGCAGCCTTGAAGCGCCTCTTCAAGCGATTCCATGCTGATTCACCAGCTACAACCGGGACATCCCCTTGCCCACAAAGAAGAGTTTTTTCCAGTAAGTCTCCAAAGCCCGGGATCATGCGAAGCGCGGACACGAAATACGCGTAAGCAATGATTACAGCAAAAGGCATTCGCGAGAGTATTGCACGCACTGGTCTGTAAACCAGGTGCCAACGCACCCATCGCAGAAATCCTTGGTCGTTCAATCCATAACAATTAAATACAAACTCTCCGCCTGGAGCCACCAATACATTTAATGCACGCGCAGTTTTTTCCACTGAAGGCGTATGTTGAATAACATTGTGGCAATACACAATGCCATTTATTGAGTGATCGAAAAGTGGCGGGGCATCGATGGAGCACTGAATTACATCTACATTGTTGAGTCCAGCAAGATTATGCTTCACCACGTCGTCTACCGAATGGGAAAGATCCATCATGATGACGTGGCTTGCACCAAACTCCGCAAACCATTTGGTCTGCGCGCCGCTACCACCACCGGCGTCTACGATCAACTTGCCTTTGAAAGCGTCGGTAGTTCCAAAAGTATTTACAACAGTATGTTCAAGCCAGTTAATTTTAAAATCAGTGAAGTTGAAATAATTCCACTCATCCCCAAAAGACTCAACACTCTTCGTAGGCACAAAGTCCACGAAACGAGGAATGCCGTTAATGATCGGATATCGCCTTCCAGACGGAGAAACAAGTTCCCCGGAAAGGATATGACCTTCGGGTCCTGCAACGGCATCAACGAGCTGAAGGCGTGCTTTAGTGATAGGCTCACACAAATACTGAAGGAGAAAAGGGGTCATTGGTAATAATTTAGTTATGATTGATATGCCCACCAAGGGCGGAGGGAGCAGGTAAACAACTCTTATTAATTATAGGCAATTTCGCAGGGAAATAGCCAACATAATTAATGCGAAGAGTCGCCCCCCATTTGCACGACCCGCAAGATGGCCGCGCACCAAGCAACGAACTTCATCAAGGTTAATCACGTCTGGGAGACCATCCATCCGGGCCATCAAACCCTCTTCACCCAAATTACGAAGCCATTCATTGATAGGAATAGAAAAACCTTGTTTTCGATTAATGTCCAAATCCGACGGCAACCATTGTTTAGCAATCAAACGCTGCAATCGCCGAGATTCAAACCCCTGAACCTTCCATTCTGATGGGACTTCAGAAAAAGCGAATTCAATTAGTCGATGATCTAGGAATGGCGCTCGCATCTCTAGACTGTGCACCATACTAGCTCGATCCACCTTCACTAAAAAATCATCGGGAAGAATACTGCCGAAGTGGGTACGCGTCATGCTATCCACTGGATTAGCTCCTTGATTAAACAGATCAAGAAGAAAATGCTCGGGAGCCTCCAGGGCGGCACCTAACTCGGATGCCGGCCCTTCCTTTAAAAGCCTTCGCCGAAGTCGGCTGTCAAAATAAGGTCGCCCCCAAATGAGTTGCTGAAAAGGGCCACCCCGCAAGGAGGCTAACCGATTCCGCCCCCAAACACCGGCCGGAAGAAAGGAGGATGCAACAGCCGCGGTACGCATAACTAGGGGCGGTATCAAACCCCAGCGCCGTTCATCAGCCAGACTGGCTGTGTAGTCCAAATAACCACCGAACAACTCATCTCCCCCGTCACCACCAAGGGCAACCGTTACCTGTTTACGTGCCATACCGAACACCAACCAGGAGGGAAGTATCGATGAGTCTGCTATAGGTTCATCGATGAACGGTGCTAGCCCGTCAAACAGCTCAAAGCTTGGCTTGACTATTGGCAATACATGGTGACGGGCACCGAAATAACTTGCCACCTTTTGAGCATGGTGCGCCTCATCGAGGGATGACCCTGGTAAAGCTATCGTGAAGGTTTCAACAGGCGCGCTGCTCACATGTGCGGCAGCAGCGACTACCAAGCTTGAATCAAGCCCTCCGGACAGCAAGACTCCCACGGGAACATCAGCTACCAAACGAAGTCGCACAGAATCTTCGATCAACTCCGCGGCCCTTCGAGCCAACTGTACCCCATCAAGCTGAGAGTCAGGACGGTTTTTTGGCAGCCCCCAATAACGACTAATTTCCAAATTACCTGTTTTCAAATCGAGTCTTCCACTGTGCGCAGGCGGCAGTTTTTTAACCCCCTCGAACAAACACATATTTCCTGGGACATAACCCAAGGAAAGATAATGATTCAGCGAATGAAGGTTGATCTGCCTTGAGTGATCTAGTGCTTTAAGCTCAGAGGCAAATTGAAAGGTTGTATTTGTATGAATGTAGTAAAAAGGCTTTTCACCAGCACGGTCTCGGGCAAAAAACAATGAGGGCGATGAAACATCAGACCCTTGGTCGTAAATAACGAAAGCGAACATGCCATTAAAGCGGCTGAGGCAAGACTCTCCCCACGCTTTGTAAGCAACCAGTATTACTTCTGTATCGCTTTCGGTATGAAAGAAGTACCCCTGTTGTTGCAATTCGCGCTTAAGAGCGGAGAAATTGTAAATCTCGCCATTAAACACAATCACATAACGACCGTCTTCGCTCGACATGGGCTGATGACCTGACGGAGAAAGGTCAATGATGGCAAGACGGCGATGCCCTAATCCCACTCGATTATTGGCGCTGACCCACAACCCAGCGTCGTCAGGACCTCGATGAGCAAGCGAATCTCGCCGGCGGACCAGTAAATTAATATCAACTTCTTTATCACGATTGGCGATACCATATATACCGCACATTAGATGTTCCTAGCCGTTGAGAATGAAGAACGGCCCATCAGATATAGCATAACGATTGAGAGCATATGTACCGATGCTTTTTTAATCGAATTTATAGTGTTTTTATTGCGCATTCCCTATTTTTATCATCTTTATAGCTTTTGGTATTAGACGCCTCTTTTGAACAATCTCATACTCTTTCCATCCTCAAAGGAGCACAAAAAACATATTGCATCGCCGAGATAAGTCAATATGCGATGGTAACGATTGTAGGCCTTTAGTAAAATACTAGTGTTTTAACACGTTAAATTGGCGTTGGCGCACTCGGTTGATGTCGGCTCCAATGGCAAGGCGACTGTTGGTTGGCCTCCAGAGGTATTCGCCACCGACACCGGCAAACATCAGCTCTAGATAGCCCGCGTAAGCACTTACAAATTGATTGTTAGATAACTTGCCGGTATTGGTTACTTGCAGGTTGGGCATGGTCGCCAAGGACTGCGTCATGTACTGACGGAGTTGGTACGCACAGGTTGCAGCCCAGTGGGTGGTGGATCATAGTTGAACTTGCCAAAGTTGTCAACCACGCGCAGATTGAGCATGCCGTTGACCCAGGTATTTTCACGGAACTTGTAGATTCCGTCAGCTTTGACACCTAAGGCAAAGAGGAAGGGCGCACTCGGGCTACCTACCACTTGAGCATACGATATTCCGAGATTGGTTTCATAGGGCTTATGCGAAACGATATCAACTAATCTTGTACTGGACTCAATATTTTTTTGTGCAGCGATCTCATCAGCCGTTGGCGTTAGGGATTGCGTGAAGCGATCAAATGCAGCAGGAGCTGAAGGATTTACTTTGCTTGCCGCATCTTGTACTAGCGATGCGGGCGTGACGGTGGTGGTATTTGTAAATCCCGTCCCAAAGAAGGGATGATGCGTATCGTTAAGTGTATTGCTGACAGTGATGGAGTCACGCCGTTGGGATGGCGGCAATAACTGGGTGTGGGTCAGCATCCATTGTTTGCGGTCAACCTTAAACTCCCTTACTAATAACATGCCCCAGTTGTAAAACTTGAGGTAGAAGGTGTCGATTTGACTAGGTGCATCACGATGGAGGGCGGTCACCCCAAGACTAATTCGGTTGGTGATGGAGATGCAAAGCCAAGGTGGATGCCCATTGGCAAACGGATCATCGTTGTTGTAGCCATGCACCACGCAGTCAGGCAGTTTTTGCTTAATCTCTGTAATCGTCTGGTGGGTGATATGTGTGCCGCGATATATAAATATCAACTTTGGATTAAACAGTACTACCGCATTAATCAGGTCGACATTTAATCTGTTTAGCGTGGGGCCAATAATAAATTTATTCTGAACACGTTGCCACAGGCGCACCAATGGGTTTGGTGAATTGAAGTAGGTCTGCCAATAAAACGCTTCAACCTGGTGACCTAATTTTTTGAAGGCTTCAACTACAGCTACTTCATGGATGGCCGAATGGCCGTCACCTACCACTAATATTTTCATCTTGATTGCCTCTTCATAACTTTATCCACTCTTTCGGCAACAAACCCTTAAATCCCCACCACATCTTGCCCTGCCGCATCTCAAATCCCGGCGCAATTACCTGCTTGCCCGGATGTGCGGCCAGCCACGCACCCCACCAACTGAACGTGCTGTTGGCGGTGATGAAATGCTGGCATTGAGTCATCAACCACAAATCTGCGTAGGCGTGTTTATCGCCCTGGTTGTGTGCCACCAGGGTGACGCGGGCATCGGGTAGTGGAATGTGCGCGCGGGCGGCTTCGGGTTGGTCGGAGAAGATGAAGTAATGCGCGGCGGGCACGAGGCGCTCCATCGCTTCTACCGCGCGGGTGTAGTAACCGCTAGGTGCGTTGTTGATGCCGCTGGCGTGGGGTTCATCAAAAAAGCGCACATGCACCACCACTGCCGTGCAGTTGCGTATGTGCTCGGCCATGGCCAGGTTGGCGGCATCGGTGGGTGGTTTGATTTGCAAGTCTTGGCGGATAGTGGCTTCCACGTCCTTGAAGTAATCTTCGCTTTGCCAATAGCCTTCCAGATAGACCGTTCCATGCGGCTTAAAGTGCAACAGGCACGAGTCGAAGTCGATGCCGGCTTGCACCAGGTAAGCTCGCTGCGCAAACGGCAGGCGCTGGTTCCATCGGCGCTTGAGGTATCGCCGCACCCGGGAGAATGGCTCCAATCGCTCTGCCGCAGTGGCCTTTCGGCAGGGTATGCTGAAATGATCAAGTTGGTAATGGCGCTGGTAAAAATCGTCATAGGTAAAACCGCTGACATCGTCAAGCACCAGTTCGGCATTATTGGCCAAGGCCAAGCGACAAGCGGCGGCGTAACAGAAAAGCTGGTTGCCGAGGCCGCCGAAGATTCGGGGGATGATTTTGATTTGCATTCGTTATCGTTCTTTTGCGCAGATGATGTTATCCAATGAACTTGTAGCCTGTGTAAAAAACCCCACCTGCCGCTAGCAGACTAAACCAAGGTATTGCCCAACGCTTTACTTCGCGGCGTGTGCAACGGGTATAGCCAAACCACATGCAAGTAAACAGTAATAGCGTGAACATGACCCGGTAGCGTTCATGGATGATGACATTGCCACCCGCCACCGCCATGAAAGTAATCCAGAAGGTGATATGTAGCACCATCGGGGCGGATTGATAACGACGAAAGCGCCACGCCTGTGCTGCACTTGCCAGTGCTAATGGCAAGCCCAACAACATCATGACCGAGGTAGGTATGGTCATCAGGCTCTGCCAAGCACTCCAACTGCCGCTCATTAATTCGGGTACCGAAACTGCAACATTGGGTAACGGGGCGGCCAAGTACAGCACCATGCGGGGTGGTAAATAGAGCAATGCTTGCAACGCGTTGTTTGGCTTAATTAGCAAGCCAATCGAGTTGTCTGACCAAGAAAAATCTGCGCTTGATGCAATGTTGGACTCAAAAGAGTGCACGCTTTCCACCGCTGCAAGGTAATTTATGTCGGCACCACCCGCAAGATTCTGGATGAGCGGCCCGGCCGACATCCCGGCGATGACTAGGCCAAGCATCAACACCTTGATCAAAGCACCCATTTTGTGCTTTGATCGCAGCAACAACACCATTACGCCGATGCTGGCTACCACCGGTATGGCCATAGACGTACGTACCGCCAAAATTGCGAATAGTGCCGTACCTGATACAAGCAGAGTTCTGCCAAGACCAACGTCTTTAATACCGACCAAATAGCGCCCAATACTTAACACTCCGAAAATAATCAACACCGCCATCAGCGTCTCACGTGCGGTCATCACGTCGTACCACAGCACTTCTGGCACCAGCAATAAACTGGCAATAGTCCAGTCTTTTGCGGTTCGCTCTGGCACAAAACTGTAAACACAACGGATTAAGAACAAGGTGCCAAGCAGCGTTACAAATGCGTTAATCAGCGCGGGAATAACCGGGTTGTGGCCAAAGAGATAAAAGATTGCACCGTAGTAAAAGATGATGCCTTGATAGTTTGAACCAGCTAAAGGATTCCATCCATTTTCAATTAAATCCTGTGCATCGATGTAAAAACGCTGCGGATCGTAACCCCAGCTTATCGAAGAAGGATCTAGCTGCGGTATCCATCCGACGTAAAGCAGAAAGAGGGTGAGGATCACCTTCAGCAACCAGAAGGTGCTTAATATTTTGAGCTTTGTATCGCCCAAAACGACGCGCGTACGGTGGCAAAGCCACAGGCCTAACCCGGTAACGGCGACAAAAATAAGTAGCGTATCTGCCAGCGCCACTCTATCGGTAATCATCAGCAAGAGCACGCCAACGCAGAGCAAAAACAACAACAAGAAGTTCGCCGCTGGGGACAGTGAAAAGCTTGGCCGGTGCAAGCGGCTCTGTCTGGCGGGTGTGATGCTGTCCAACCCCATGGGTGCGCCAGCCGTCTTCAAGGCTTTTTCACCGCCACACAATGCCAGCCAAAACACGCTAAATCCTCAGCCCGCTTGTTGCTGCGCAGTTTGAAATAAGACAAGCCCAGCAACGCGTAGGCATAGGCAAAGGGCCAGGCCCAATTGCCGCGCTGGCGTTCCAGACCACCGAGGCGGGTGATTTCTTGCAGCAGCAGGGCGTACCAGTCGCCATTGGCGATGAGCGTTTGGATGCGAAAGCCGCGTTGCGCCAGATGGTATTCATACCAATACTTGGAAAAACCGCTGCAGTAGTGATAGGGCGCCATGTGTACGTTGGAGGCGAACGGTGCGGTCAGTATCATCACGCCACCGGGTTTGAGTAGGCGGGCGAATTCATCGAGCGCATGGGTGGGTTCGGGCACGTGCTCCAGCACTTCGCTGCAGAGGATGGCGTCGAAACTGGCATCTGGTGCGGGTATCGCGGTAATGTCGCTGACCAAGTCAATGTGCGTGGTGTCCCAACCATCGGTCTGCAAACCCTCATCAGGCGCCCCCGCGCGCGCGCCTTGGTACTGACAGAAGTCTTGCGACACATAGCTTAAATGGCCGCAGTATTGACGATTTTTAAGCTCACCCGCTCCGGCATCGAGAATGCGTGCGCCTTGGGGCAAGGCAGTCAGGGTTTGCTTGAGCCAAGCCTGGCGGTTTATTTCGTTGATGTTTTTGATGAACATGGCGGCTCCTTATTAGTAAATTGTTTTTGTGAAAATGAACAGGCCGAGCTGATAGCGCGGCAAGGCTAAAACAGCCAGCGTAGCGGTATCGATGGCCGCTTCTTGCGGCCCGTTGGCTGCCGTGATGACGATGAGTTTTTGCAGCGTCATGCCGGCCGCCTCGGCGCAGCGCACGATGCTGCGCGGGTCAAACACCCAGTTGGCGTTAAATTCCACCCGCTCTTGACCGATGGGTGTGGAAAGATAAAACGTACCACCGGGCTGTAGTAACTGCGCCATATTGGCAATGCCGCGCTGATAGCCTTGCGGGTTGACCGGGTCGCCATAACGCCCCAGCCCAAAGTGTTCGATGGCATGCAAGCAAGAGAGCGAGTCACAGTAGCCCCCACCGGCAGTGGTCGGCAACGAGGCCGGGTTCATCAAATCAGCCTGACGGAACACCACACCCGGCACCACCGTACTGATGGGCCGCACATCGAAGACTTCAATCTCACGAAAACTGGCCACATGCGCCACAAAGCCGTCCACACGCGAGCCAATATCCACATGCTTGACCGGCTTGGCCGCATGAATGGCACGCGCCACCAGCAAGTCTTGCCAAAAATATTCGCTCTTGGTCGCACCGCCTTCTTCATAGCGGTCATGCAGGCAGGGCATAAACTTCATGTTACCCGCGTAGCCCTTGCGGAAGGCTGCCCAGTCACGCAGGTAAACAGGCAAGCCGCGCAAAGAGCGCAGAAAGATGCGCGGGTCGAGGCCGAATTGGCTGGAGAGGATCCAGTGGAGTTTGATGAGGGTGGGTTTTATTTTCATGGGTATAGACCTTAATTATCAGACGGATAGTCTTTAGTCAGTTTTTTGCCCGTTATAAGTGTGTATCCAGCGCCATAAGCGAGAGATATCGGAAACTTAATCAGCTCTTTAACTGATTTCCAATCCCTCAATCTTTTAATCCATCCGGATCTCATCTCGCGTTGCACTGTTTCCCAAATCTCTCGTTTAAGTGGCAACGTGAGTACATGTCGGCCACGATAATATGCTCCCAGGGTATTTAAACTGGGAGCAAGAGGGTCGACATAAGGAATAGCAAGCTGTTTATATAAAGACATTTTGTTATTTGCTTGCAAGGCCCACTTGATAGGAATGTCCAGATTATTGCCTATATAAGGTGGAAAATTGATATGATCCTTATAGTTGGCGTCAGGTGCGGCGACAAACACTGAGGAATGGAGTATGCCCCCTTGACTAAGTCCGCACTGCAATGCTAGCGACACGTGCGCAAAACCAGATTTATCATCTAACACCTGCAGACCCGCTACACAATTCTTAATCACCAGTGCAGTTAATTTTGGCCATCTTATGATTTTTTGCAAAGCAATGATATTTGCGGCTGTGATTCGATCGAAGTATTCAGATACTTTAATATACGGTTGCGCTCTGTCATACGGAGCTTGGTCGAAATTATAAAAAGCTACTGCCGGACTGTACTTTTTCATATCATTAATTATTACATCAACCGCGCCAGCAATTATATTATCGTCATCGCTTAAGAACCAAACATATTCGCTATTGCACCCTGCGTAACAGGCAAGCACATTGGCGTCGAAGCCTTGGTTGCTTGTAGCCGTTCTTGAAGAAAAAGGAATGCCATTTTCAATAAATAATTTACCCCACTGCGCAATGACCTCCGCAGTGTCATCCTTTGAACCATTATTACTTACATAAACTGCAACATCCGTCTTATTGCTTGATGAATTAATTTCAGCACATAAGTCAAGCAAGGCTTTTTCTAGTCTTTTGGCTCTATTATAGGATGGGATTGCTATCGTTAACTTCATCTATCTATTCCAATCATCTACTAAGGCAGGGCGCTTAAAATATAATTTATAGCTCAAATCAAACCCAGTTTATTTCTGATTGACCTGCGCTCTAGTTTACTAATGCCTAATGCGTACAAACCAAGTAACCATAAGAGTGCAAATACAGCAATACAAGCAATCAAACTTACAAGACTTGCGACTTGATCCGTCGCTATCACAAACCCCACCCAGCCGAACAGCGGCAAGGCTGCCAGAACAACGGGTAGGATGGATTCACGCCAGGCTCGGCCATACGACAAATCTAGGCCAGCAAAAGCGCGACGTGTCAAGAAAATAAAAGTCGGTATATCCATCACTGCAATGGCCACCATCACCCATTGCATGCCGAGGAATTTACCTAATGTATAGGCCAGCGTGATGGTCATGAGACCAGTGACCACAGAGATCGCCATCCAGTTGCGCATGTTACCTACTGCCAAGGTAATCATTGCGTTGCTATGGTTGACGACTTGCGTTAATACAAAGCCAGCGAGTGCTAATGACATCACGCTGCCCGCGTATTGATTAGCACCAACCCAGGCTGTTATAACGCCTTTGTTAAATCCGACAATGCCAATGGCTAAGGGGACGGCCAGTAATAGCGAGTAACGTAATATTCTCAAATAAGCAGACTTAACTGCGTCAAAATTGCCTTGCGCGAGCAGTTCATTTGTTGCTGACCCAGCATTATCCGAGATTTTATAAATAACTTGAATAATTAAAAATGAGGGGATTTTTGTTGTGTAAAAAATAGCTGCCGCTGCCGCACCATAGAGATGTCCTATAACAATACTGTCACTGCCCACCATGAGCACAGTCGCAATATTGACGCCCCAATACGTTAGTCCAAAGGCAAATAATTCTCTTAGCATAGGCATGTCTGGTTGACGCCACTGCAGAGCAAGCTTGGGATATAACTTATTGAAATAGACTTTTTGTAACAACATCCCTATAAATTCTGAAACGACGTTGGCAAGGACTAAGCCGATTAAACCAAATCCCGTATAAACCAAATACAAGGACAAAGCCAAGCGACTTATGCTGCCTATCAAGCCAATGATGTTGGCAGTTGCCATGTTCTGTGTTGCCAGCAGTCCGTGGCCATATAAGGCCAAGGGCGTTCTTATAATTGTCCAGGCTGACAAAATGTAAAGGGCAGTGTGTGTATCTGCGATGATTGAATGACTACCGGTAATTAAACTATCTATCTTAAAGGCTAATACCATTAAAAAAATTGACAATAAAGCATTAGTCGAGAGAATAAAATATCGACCTATACAAAATATTTTTGTGAATTTATCGCTATCTCCAAAACTTTGTGAAAGATATCTACTAAGCGCAACACCCAACCCAAAATCCAGAATCAAGCCGTAGCCAATAATCTGCATCACAATGGCGTAGGCGCCCAACACCTCTTGCCCTGCTATTTTTAAAATAGCAGGTGTTAGTATCACCTGCAATATTATCAATACACCAAATTGCAGCAGGCTCGTGATCGTACCTTTAACGGCTTTATTTGTTCTAGTTGTCATCGCCCATCTTAATTTCTCGAATTAAACTCCCTTCGTAATAATTTTTTATTTCGCGCTCAATACCCATCAAGGAGTTTAGCCCTGGAATATAACCAAAATCCTCTGCTTGCTTATTGAGAGAGTAGTAATTTTTCTTGCTGCCGGTTGCATTAACACCTGGGGCAGTTTTAATAAATTCATACTGCAAACTAAACTGTGCTTGGAGCACTGCTAAAAGGGTGGTTTTGTCTATGGGTGCTTTGCTGTAGCAATCGACCACCACATTGACCGCAGGCGAAATAAGTATCGCGTTGACCAATCGAAAAAAATCTGATGGGTGTAGAAAGTCACGTACCATATAGTCAGCCGACGTCTTCAATACCGCCTTGTCCCGAATAGCGCGCAAGATATCCGTAATCAAGAATCTCGCCGACATATCTTGTGTGTGGCTGAAATAGTTGAACACCCGTATATCCACAATCGGCAAATGCGGCAACGACCGATGGCGGCATTCGGCATGCAGCTTGGCGACGGCGTACCAATCCTGAGGCTGCAAGTTATTGATCGCAATCACCGCCTTGGTGTTTTCATCGACCGGCTCGTCAAAGCTTGAGCCATAGGCGGCGCCGCTGCTCAGAAAGATGTACCTGCAATGGGGATGCTGGCGCACATAGTCCAACGCCATCTCGTCGTATTTCAGCGTCACGTCAAAAATGCTGGCCCCCATGGCCACGGCCTGAACCGGGTTGCCTACGCCGACAAAGTTAAGGATGGCATCAAAGTGCTGGTCTGAGTTGAACGCGTCAAAGTCATGCACCGGAAAGCGCTCCGCCAAATCAACATTCGCCAGCCATTCCTTTACGGACAGTGGACGACGAGCGTACAACACTAACTCGTGTGCGCTTTGCGCCCAAAAAGACAACACCAAGTCTTTTGCGATTTGGCTGGTGGCGCCTAAAATAGCAATGCGCATCATTATTTTGGTATCAGAAAGCGATCAATTTTTTGAATGATTGCGTTTGAATCTAGGCCATGCTCTTTTAATAAATACTCATATGAACCACAGTGAGTAGAAAAACGATCCTCCACACCAATTCTTAAAATATGGCTAGGACTGTGCGCGCTACTGATTTCTGCAATAGTTGAGCCAAGACCGCCAAATACAGAGTGCTCTTCCAGAGTGACGATTTGCTGATGTTGTTTGCAAATTTCAATCACTTGATTGGTGTTGATGGGCTTAATGAAGGGTGCGCTCCACACGGAAGCCTTGGGGTATTGGGTACTGGCCAAGGCCAGCGCAGTCGAGCTCAGTGACCCAGTGGCAATGAAAGCCAATGTTGAATGAGGCGTTTGCTTGATGGCTAGCAAATCACCAGTTTTAGGCGATAGCGGGGCAGCGTGCACTTCATCTCGGTCTGATTTTCCCATCCGGATGTACACAGCAGAATGGGATTGATAAGCCGCCTCCATGCAGGCAGTGAGCTCATGAGCATCAGCGGGGGAGTAAACCGAAAGATTGGGAATAACTCTAGCGCAGGCAATATCTTCAGTCGATTGATGGCTAGTACCTAGGTGGCTGTAGACAAAGCCAGCACCATCGCCAATAAAGATGACGGGCAGATGATCATGAGCCACATCTAGCTTGATTTGCTCAAGTACTCTGATGGGAACAAAAGCGCTCAGTCCATACACAATTGGTTTAAATCCAGCCTTGGCAAGACCTGCCGCCATGCCAACCATATTTTGCTCGGCAATACCTGCGTTGATGTATTGCTGGGGGCATGCCTTGCGGAACTCATCGAACAGGGCATAACCATGATCCCCTGTGAGCAGCAACACTTGAGGATCATTTTTGGCTAGCTTCACTATCGCGTTGGAAAAGGCCGCTCTCATTTGGCATCCTTGTTGAGGGCTGCAATAGCATCTTCAAAGCTAGAGTCATTTAAGCGCGTGTAATGCCAGGCATTATTGTTTTCCATAAAAGGCACTCCTTTGCCTTTGATGGTTTTTGCAATAAGCGCCTTAGGTTGATGAGGATTTCTTTGCATGAGCGTTTGTATGGCGATATCAAGTGCTGCCTCATCATGACCATCAACAGAGATGGCGTCAAACCCAAAGCTCGCAAACTTTTCTTCAATAGACCCCAAGTTGAGAATCTCATCGGTGAGACCCATTGCCTGAAAGCCATTCTCGTCCACAATCACCATGAAATTGTTTAACTGATGATGTGCGGCAAATAAGGCACCCTCCCAAATGGGCCCTTCATTAATTTCTCCATCACCCACAAGGACAAATACTTTTTGATCGGTCTTTTTCAGTTTTGCCGCTAAAGCAAGTCCGACGCCCACTGAGAAGCCGTGACCAAGCGAGCCCGAAGTGACCTCTAAACCGGGAATACGAGAATCAGACAAACCTTTTAGATCACTACCATCAGAAAAGTATTGAGTAAAAGCATCTTCTGATAACCAACCCAGTTCACGCATGCAGGCGTACTGCGCCATCACGCCATGCCCCTTACTGAGAACAAGGTAATCACGTAATGCAGAATTGGGCTTGTTATCTGGATATCGTAAGTGGCTACGATACAAAACTGCTAGGATTTCAATAATGGAGAAGGCGCATGCAATGTGCACTGCAGATCCTGCATACGCCATATCCAGCACGGTTTTGCGCAAGTCGGGAGCATGAAAGGATTTACTTAGATTGGTCATGGGGTGGTCGGTTAGAAGTTTAGACCTAAGTAGGTTTCAATTTTACTCGCCACAAATTCCAGCATTTCTGGAGTCAGTGCAGGCTGCACGCCAATCCAAAAGGTGTTGTTCATGACATTATCAGTGTTGGTTAATTCCCCGCTAACGCGATACTTGGCATTCACCATATAAGGTTGTCTTGTCAGATTACCGGCAAAAAGCAAGCGTGTGCCAATCTTGTTTTGATCTAAATAGGTAGTCAGATCCAGTCGAGAGACTGGGGAGCCTTCTTTTACGGTAATCGGAAAGCCAAACCAAGAAGGATCTGATCCCTCGGTAATTTCGGGAAGCTGTAAAAATTCTTCACAAGTACTAAGACGCTCTTTTAAAAATTTGAAGTTGTCTTTGCGAGCCTGAATAAATGCTGGTGCCTTTTCTAATTGCGCTAAAGCGCAAGCTGCTTGCATGTCGGTGATCTTGAGGTTATAGCCCAAGTGGCTATAGGTGTATTTGTGGTCATAGCCTTCCGGTAGGTTGCCTAATTTCCAGCAAAACCGTTTACCGCAGGTATTGTCTTTACCTGGAGGGCAGTAGCAATCACGTCCCCAATCTCGAAAGCTTTCAGCAATTTGTTTGAGCTCAGAATTATTGGTAAAGACAGCGCCACCTTCGCCCATCGTGATATGGTGGGCTGGATAGAAACTTAAAGTTCCAATATCACCAAAGGTGCCAACCATCTGACCTTTGTATGTCGTACCCAGTGCATCGCAGCAGTCTTCCACTAGCCAGAGATTGTGTTTTTTACAAAGGGCTGTCACGACATCAAGATTAAATGGATTGCCCAGAGAATGGGCCAACATAATCGCTTTGGTCTTAGGGCCAATCGCCGCCTCAATGAGCGAGGCATCAATGTTGTGCGTGTATTTATCCACATCGACAAACACTGGAACGGCGCCAAATTGAATGATGGGATTGACTGTTGTCGGAAAACCCGCAGCCACCCCAATGACTTCATCACCTTGCTGGATCGCACGCTCACCCAGCTTGGGCGAGGTTAATGTAGAAAATGCGACTAAGTTGGCAGATGAGCCCGAGTTCACGGTAATAGCGTATTTAACGCCGATGAACGCTGCTAACTTCTTTTCAAACTGCTCATTAAAACGGCCAGTAGTGAGCCAGCCATCTAAGGAGGCATCGACCATATTTTTAAGCTCTTGTGCGCCAATGAGTTTTCCAGATGGCGGCACAAGGGTTTGGCCTGGTTCAAACGCTTTTGGAGAAAACTCAATGGCAGCATATTGATCCACTAGGGCGGCAATTTGTTTGCGTAACTTTTCTTGCTCTAATTTTTTAAGGTCAATGGTTTGTGTATTCGTCATGATTAGGAAATGTTCGTGTGGATGTATTGATCAATTTGCTTGAGTGTTAGCGCTTGCATATTCTCTTTGGCTAAATCGGCTTTATGCCATTGAATAATTTTTTCAATGGCAGTTTCTAAATTCCACTTAGGCTCCCAGCGTAACTGCTTGCTAGCCTTAGAGCAATCCAATTTTAAGAGGCCGGCCTCATGAGGTTGTGAGCTGCTATCTTGCTGCCATTTCGCATCTGGCCCCCACTGTTGGCACAAGGTGCTGATCACTTCTTGAACTGAGCGGTTATCTGTATCCTTGGGCCCAAAGTTCCAAGCAGAGCTAAATTTTTCACCGTCTTGAAATAGGGATTGCGCTAAGATCAGGTAACCAGATAATGGTTCTAAGACATGTTGCCAGGGCCTAGTAGCTAAAGGGTTGCGAATCATTAAGGTATTGCCAGCTTCAAAAGCTTTAATGGCATCTGGAATCAGGCGATCTTCAGACCAGTCTCCACCGCCAATGACGTTACCCGCTCTAGCTGATGCGACCTTATTAATAGAAGCAGAACTGGAAAAATAGGATTGACGATAAGCTGATGTCACTAGTTCAGCGCAACCCTTGCTGTTGCTATAAGGGTCAAAGCCACCCATGGGTTCATTTTCACGATAGCCCCATACCCATTCTTTGTTTTCGTAGCATTTATCCGTGGTGACAACGACAGTGGCTTTCACTGAATCAGTTTTTCTGATGGACTCTAGAACATTCACCGTCCCCATGACATTGGTCATATAAGTTTCAACAGGGTTCGCATAGGAGTAGCGCACCAAGGGTTGGGCCGCCATATGAATCACAATCTCGGGCTGGCAGGCTGCTACTGCGCTCTGCAGGCGATCTAAATCACAAATGTTGGCAATGTGTGATGTGGCTAAAACAGAATCGAGAGACAGCGCTTCAAATAAGCTTGGAGAAGTATTCGGTGTCAGGGCATAGCCAGTGACTTTGGCTCCCATTGAGCTGAGCCATAAAGCGAGCCAGCCGCCTTTAAAGCCAGTATGGCCAGTCAGAAATACCGACTTATTTTTCCAAAATTCGGGATTAACGCCAGCCAAACTCATGACCATGTTTTCCATGGCGCTTTACCAGATGCCCAAAGCTCTTCGAGTTGGTTCTTGTCGCGCAGTGTATCCATCGGCTGCCAAAAACCAGTATGTTCAAAAGCCGCAATCTGATGATCACGTGCTAGAGATTCAAGGGGTCCTTGCTCCCAAACGGTTGAGTCATCTTTAATGAGAGATAAAACACTGGGAGATAAAACAAAAAATCCCCCGTTAATCATGCCGCCATCACCCTTGGGCTTCTCTTTAAAAGTAGTGACCTTATGATCGGCAATATCGAGCGCACCAAATCTGCCAGGGGGATATACAGCTGCCAAAGTAGCCTGCACCCCTTGTTGGCGATGAAATTCAATAGAGGCGCTAATATCAATATCAGAAACACCATCACCATAGGTAAAGCAGAAGGCCTCTTCAGCTTTGATATGGTCAGCCACCCGTTTTAAGCGACCACCCGTCATCGTGTCCTCACCCGTATCTACCAAAGTCACCTTCCAGGGTTCGGCAAAGCGTTGATGTACTTCCATGCTGTTTTTTTGCATGTCAAAGGTGACGTCAGATGTATGCAAAAAGTAGTTAGCAAAATATTCTTTGATGAGATAACCCTTGTAGCCGCAGCAAACAATGAAATCATTAATTCCATGGTTTGAGTACATTTTCATGATGTGCCAGAGAATCGGTTTGCCGCCAATCTCAATCATTGGCTTAGGGCGCAGATTCGTTTCTTCAGAAATTCGGGTGCCAAGACCACCGGCCAAAAGAACTGCTTTCATAGGATATTTTCCATCGTGGACTGTAGGGGGTATTTTATCCTTGTCATGCTCGTTGAGGGGTTTTGCGGATTCTTGAGTTAAGCGGCGTTTTTAGCTGTGATTAAGTCAGATTGTTGCCTAGACACGCCCCATAAAGCCAATTTTGAGCGTAAACAATGGGATAATTTGACCAAATCAAACTTTATGGCGTACCACTTTGAATATATTGCTTACTGGAGGTGCGGGCTACATCGCTAGCCATACCGCTGTGGTTTTAGCGCAGGCGGGGCATCAGGTCACACTTTTTGACAATTTGTCCAATAGTCAAAAATCAGTGATCGCCAATCTTGAAGCAATTACGGCAAAAACAATCCCGTTTATTGAGGGGGATGTGCGCGATACCCAATTACTGTCACAAGTGATTACCGAACATCACATCGAGGCGGTGATCCATTTTGCGGGTTTAAAGTCTGTCGCCCAGTCGGTGGAAGATCCAATACTGTATTACGCCAATAATGTGCAAGGAACGATTGGCCTGCTAGAGGCTATGCAGGCTAATGGGTTAAACAAGCTCGTCTTTAGTTCTAGTGCCACGGTCTATGGCGATCCAGAGTATTTGCCATACGATGAGCATCATCCCCTCAAGCCAATGAATCCTTATGGTCAGACCAAATTGCAGGTTGAGGAGATACTACACGATGT
>Ga0209697_10001895_pt1 | contig 31218 bp, 20 predicted proteins | sample AliMusrvi5mmetaG_FD_184115 | JGI IMG/M metagenome (GOLD analysis project Ga0209697, IMG submission 184115) | Freshwater lake bacterial and archeal communities from Alinen Mustajarvi, Finland, to study Microbial Dark Matter (Phase II) - Alinen... | ecosystem: Environmental > Aquatic > Freshwater... | reverse complement strand
ACCTAGCCGTATTCGTCATTCCGGCAGGGATTGCCGGAATCCAGAACACAGGGAGGTGAATCTAGTTTGCCCTCCATGGCTACTGGATTCCGGCAATCCCTGCCGGAATGACGGCGTTTTGGGTTTAGCTGAAACATCTTCCTAATCAGGTTGATCGTTAAGCCGCTCATGGTTCGAAATACATGAACCGGGCATCTAGTTTACCCTCCTGCATCTGGTAATGGATGACTTGGTTGTCGTATGCCAAGTCTTCTGCCCACCAGCCCAGTTGTGGTTCGAATAATGCAGCGCGTTGCTCGTCATTCAGTGCCGATAGGTAAGCCCGTGTGACCCTTGGATCATAAGCCCGTATCCAGTGCAAACACCCTGCCTCATCTTGGACGGTGAAAAAGTGCAGTAAATGCGCCGCTAACTCTGACAATGCCAAGGGAGTACCAAAAATCACGCCCCAGTATTTGCCTTGGCTTTCTTGTAAGTACCATTGGCTAAACAGATGATCCTTGCGTAGCTCAAAAAGCCAGGCCCGCTGTTCTGGGGGCAGGTCTTCGCGGTTTAGCAGCGCAACACAGGGCACTTCATAGGCTTGAAGATGGGCATAAATATAGTGGTTCATCGCGCCATCGGCCAAACCGTAGTAGTACGGATAAGGCTTCCCTTGCGCGATGATCTGCCATAAGCATTGCATTTTATAGCCCATCCGTCAAAGGGATGGTCGGCAGACCTTGGGTGGCGGCTTGCTTAACTTTGCCTGCCAGTGAATCTGGCAGGGCTACCGGTTGGGTCGCCGGCAGGGGGCTTAAATCCAAGGGCTGGGCATTTTGCGGTGCGTCAGGCGCTTCGGAACTCGGGGGATTGTTGACATCGGTTGCCAACGCGGCGTTTTTGGCAACATTGGCCTGAACCGGAAAGCCTGTGCCGGGTGAGCCGCCGGTGTTGATGTTGACCACTTTCCCCTGAATCGTGATGCCCGAGCCGTCGATTTTGATAAATCCGCCCGAAGACCGGATGGTTAGCTCTTGTCCGCTTTCCAAGACGATTTGCCGCCCTGATTGGAAAAACTGCGACTTTCCGGTGGTCAAATGGTAAGCATCACCGACTTTTACGGTCTGTTCCTCGCCTATAGATTGGCTCAGCTTGCGTCCCGTGGCTTCTGTACGGTCACGGTCAACTTTGGAAGAGGAGTCGTTGCGCACTTCTTCGGTACGGTCATTGTTCACGCGCAGATGGCGATCATGTTGAACCCATTCCCGCCGGTCATGTTCGACTATCATATCCAAGTCCTTTTCGGCGTGAAAATAAATATGCTCCTGGCCTTTTTGGTCTTCAAACCGCAATTCGTTGAAATTGGCCGGGGTGCCGTCTTTGCTGCTACGGCTCTTGATGCCGGTTTGGGTCTTGTTGGCGGGCAGAGTGTAAGGCGGCATCTGATTGTTGTTGTAGACGCTGCCTGTGATGAGTGGGCGGTCTGGATCGCCTTCAAGGAAATCGACGACGACCTCCTGACCAATGCGGGGCAGCGCAATCACGCCCCAGTTCTTGCCCGCCCAAGGTTGCGCCACCCTGATCCAGCAAGAACTGTTTTCGTCGCGCTGACCATAGCGGTCCCAGTGGAATTGGACTTTCACCCTACCATATGAATCGGTATAGATTTCCTCACCCGCTGGGCCAACGACAACGGCGGTTTGGGGACCGTGGACGAAGGTTTTTTGAGCTTTATACTGGGGACGGTAGGTGTGGGTGGCATCAATGGCAGTGAAACGGCATTGAAACATTTCGCCCTCGTTTACCATGGCGGTTTTGCTGGCAATGTAATCGTCGAGTTTGAGCCGGTACTCAGCAGAGGTGACGAGGTAGTCACGGTTTTGGGCTGTGCTTGGGTGTTTGTCGAGCGTAAATAGTTGGCCCACACCAAGGCCACGGGCATTGCAATGCCCTTCGAAGCTTTCATGGCGGGTGTTTCGCTCCTCCATCCGGCTGCGCGCAAGGTGTTCGCCATTGCCGATTTCAACATAACGCCCCGGATAGTCAAAACGTTCGTAGCCCGAGTGGGCATGGGGTAAATTGGTGGAGGACTTGACCAGTAGATTGGCCTTGGGCTTTTTGAAATCGTAGTCGGTCAACACCTGTGCGCCAGGTTGGACTACCCGCCCGAATGTCCACTCATGAATGTGGTCGGCGCGGGTTTTATCGGTGCTGCTCTGTTCCGGGTGGTAGGGGATTCGTTCATAGCTGGGGAATTTATCGTGGGCGCTGGGAGAGTCCGCCAATACAAGATGGTGCTGGCCGTTTTCGTGGGTGAAGTAGAAGTAGATGCCCTCTTCTTCCATCAACCGACTGACGAAATTGAAGTCGGTCTCGCGGTACTGGACACAGTATTCGCGTTCGGCATAGCGGCCAATCAGTTTTTCTTTGATGTCGTTGAAGCCCTGGTCGCTGAACACCTGCTTGACGATGGCAGGGACGTTGAGATTCTGGAAAATTCGGCAGTTGGCGGCGCGGGTCAAAAACCACAGCCATGGCCTTAGGGTGGCACGGTAGGCGGCGAAACCATTGATAAGCTCGTACTGGCCGAAGCGGGCGACATAGCCATTGAGGTAGCGCCAACCCCCCTCGGGCAGTTTGATGCCGACGGTGACGTTTTCGCCGAGCATCTTGTCCTGGTCGATGGCGGCGTTTTCGCTGAGCATGTCGATTTCATACTCAAACAGTTCACCGAGTTTCTCAGTGCCGCGCATGCGGTAAAACAACAGAACATCTTCGCCCAGCGGGGTGGCAAGTTGAATCGAGCGGTTTTTCTGGGAGATGGCCATATTCTTAATCCATAATTTTTACGCATGATTGTAGCGCAAACCACACCTGCTGACACCGCTAAAAATAGGTAATATTCCCAAACAAATTGCTATTGACTTTGTGATATTAATATGCAATGGTTCAGTGCATTTGATCTCAATCGCAATGCATTGATGGCAACACTGTTACAAAGTGCCTAGACAGTTTTTAAGCATGGTTTAATAAAACCTGATTAGAAACATGTTTCATCTACTTCGTCATTCCGGCATGGATCGCCGGAATCTAGGCTCCATGGACGGCGGAGTTTGGGCAGCCTTGCAATCTGGATGCATGAGGGACATCCTTGTCCCTCACCCTTCGGGTGGCGAAGCCGTGCAAATCGGCTGTCCTGCCGATTTGTCCGGCGATCCCTGCCGGAATGACGGTGTTTTGAGTTTAGCTGAAACAACTTGCCAAGTCAGGTAATAAAATGAAATACAAAAATCCGCTTTTACTTTTACTCTTGATAACCGCCATGCCACTAAACGCCGAACCCGCACTCACCGTTTACAATCAGAATTTTGCCGTGGTGCGGGAAACCGTGCCGCTTGATTTGAAGGCGGGGGTGTCGGAGTCGCGCTATAGCGATATGGTCTCGCAGTTGGAACCCGATTCAGTGATATTACGCGACCCATCGGGCAAAGCCAAGTTCCAGATTCTCGAACAAAACTACCGCAACGATCGGGTGACGCAAGCCTTGCTACTCTCGCTGTTTGAAGGGAAGTCCATCGACTTTTTCATCAAGGAGCCAAACAAGCCCGATGCGACTGTGCAGGGTAAAATCATCCGTAGCGGATATAAGACGAACACCCAGCCGGTGATTGAGGTCAATGGCAAATTGCAATTCAGCCTGCCGGGCCTGCCAATATTCCCGTCTCTTGGCGATGACACCGTGCTGAATCCGACATTGACCTGGAAAATTGAGTCTCCTGCGGCGGCGAAGTTCGATGCCGAACTGGCCTATGTGACGGGCGGTTTCACTTGGGAGGCGGATTACAACATCGTCTCGCCAGAGAAGGGCAATGTGGTCGATCTTGTCGGCTGGGTCACCATCAAAAACCAATCAGGCAAGACTTTCAAGGATGCACGGGTAAAACTGATGGCGGGGGAAGTGAACAAGATAGAGCCACCAGAGCCTCAGAGGCTGCGGGGCTTTGCCATGAAAGCGATGGCTGCTCCGGCCGACATGGCTGCGCCAGTCAGTGAGAAAGCATTCGACGAGTTTCACCTGTATAGCCTTGCCAACAAGACTACGCTACGCGACCAGGAAACCAAGCAAGTCGAATTCGTCAGGGCAACGGCGGTGAAAATGGAACGTGTCTATGTCTATGATGGTGCACAGCTAGGCGGTTGGCGGGTCGGCATGGCCTATGGCGGCGATCCTGGCTATGGTGCCGAATCGAACAAAAAAGTGTCCGTGTACCGCGAGTTTAAGAATTCCCAAGAGAATAATCTGGGCGTTCCGCTGCCGAAGGGGCGTGTCCGCTTTTACACCCAAGACAACGCGGACCAGTCGTTACAGTTTGTCGGTGAAAACAGCATCGACCACACGCCCAAGGACGAACTGGTCCGGCTATACACTGGCGATTCCTTCGACCTCGTTGGGGAGCGCAAACGCACTGATTTTAAAGTCAACGAATCCAATCATTCGGCAAGCGAGTCTTTTGAGGTCAAACTGCGCAACCGCAAAAAAGAACCCGTGGAGATTCGCGTTGTCGAACATTTGTTCCGCTGGGCGAATTGGGTAATTAAGGAAAAGTCGCATCCGTTTGAGAAGAAAGATGCCCAAACCATTGAATTTCGTGTCCCGCTGAAACCTGACCAAGAGCAAACTGTCACCTATACGGTAAATTATTCGTGGTAACTGTTGTTAGGTGATTTCCAATAATGAATCCACCAAAACCGAAATGAATTGTCCACGAGAATCACAAACACCTTCTTCGCAAATCACCTTGCCAAGCTGGAGCTTGGCGTTCCTTCTGGGAGCGCCAAGCACCAGCTTGGCCTTTGGATGGGATGTTCTTTATTGGATATTACCTTACGCAGTTGTGTAAGCCGTAGCCCGGATGGAGCCGCTTGCGGCGCAATCCGGGTTGTAGCCAGATTCTCCCGGATTACGCCGCAAGCGGCTCCATCCGGGCTACAATGCTCAAATCCAATGGTACGGTGCGTAACATCAGTTGGTAAGTTAAAGTTTGTCGGCATAGCGGGAAGAGATCAAGCGGGCGGCATCCTGCCTTTCTGTTCAAACTAAGAAAACGACCCACCCGTGCCAGAATGCCAAGCTTTACAGCATTTGTTCCCCATAACCGACCCGGATCGCCGGAATCCAGAGCCTTGGACGGTAACTTCACGATTGCGTAACTGTCTAGCTCAATATTCCTAAAGCCCGTAGTTTTACATCCCTGTGACTGGATTCCGTCATCCCGGCCGGAATGACGGGTCACGATCATCGTTTTGTCTCAAACTGAGAATTGCTGAAAAATCCGCATCTGTAACCTGACTGTAATCTCTTTGACTTATTATAAGTCTACAATCAGAAGGTCTGCCATAAATCCCCCAAAGGCCTATATGAACGCTTCAACCGTTGTCCTGCCGGCTTCTTCCGCCTCCCGGCCTCGTCTCGACCAGAAAGCCGGTCCAGTCACCACCATTATTTTCCTAGGCCTGCTCGCCTGTGGCCTTTTGTTCACCGGTTATAGCTTGGTGACCGATATCACCAATGCCGGCAACAAAACGCTTACTTGGCTCCCCTACATCTTGCTAGTGGTGGCGCTACTCACTGCCTTGGGCTTTGAGTTCGTCAACGGTTTTCACGACACCGCCAATGCGGTGGCGACGGTCATTTACACACACTCCTTGCCGCCTAACTTCGCCGTTTTGTGGTCGGGTCTTTTCAACTTCCTTGGTGTTCTAATGTCGAGCGGGGCCGTTGCCTTCGGCATCATCTCGTTGCTACCCGTTGAACTGATTATGCAAGTGGGTTCAAGTGCTGGTTTCGCCATGGTCTTTGCCTTGCTCATCGCAGCCATTCTTTGGAACCTTGGCACTTGGTCGCTGGGTTTGCCGGCATCTTCCTCGCATACCCTGATCGGCTCGATCATCGGTGTCGGGGTCGCCAACGCCATGATGCACGGACGGGACGGCACTAGCGGTGTCGATTGGGCGCAAGCGACCAAGGTAGGGTATTCACTGTTACTTTCGCCGCTGGTCGGTTTTGGTTTCGCCGCTTTGTTGTTTTTGCTTCTGCGTGCCTTGGTAAAGAATCAGGCACTCTATGAAGAACCCAAGGGCAACACGCCTCCGCCTTGGTGGATTCGCAGCATTCTCATTTTGACCTGCACGGGTGTTTCTTTCGCCCATGGCTCCAATGATGGCCAAAAGGGCATGGGCCTGATCATGCTCATCCTAGTCGGCACTGTACCGACGGCCTATGCCCTGAACCGGGCCATGCCGATTGAGAATATGACACAGTTTGTGGCGGTGTCCAAAGTAACTCAACAAGCACTGGAACAGGCCGGTGGTACGGCGAGTTCCACCGATCCGCGTGCCATCCTTGCTGAATATGTGCGCACCAAAGAGTACAAAACCGGGCTGTTGCCTGCTCTGGCGAGTGTGGTCGGCAGTATCGGCCAACAGGTCAAGGAATCAGGAACCCTCGCCCGCATTCCGATGGAAGCGGTAGCCAACGTCCGTAACGACATGTACTTGGTTTCCGAGGCTATCCGCTTCCTCGAAAAGGACAATGCTGTGAAATTGGATGCCGATGCAAGGGCCAACCTGAAGGCTTTCAAGAAACAAATCGACGAATCCACCAAGTTCATCCCTCTTTGGGTCAAAGTGGCTGTCGCCATCGCCTTGGGCCTTGGCACTATGGTGGGTTGGAAGCGCATCGTGGTGACCGTGGGTGAAAAGATCGGCAAGACCCACCTGACTTATGCCCAAGGGGCATCGGCTGAGCTAGTGGCCATGGTGACCATCGGCGCGGCCGATGTGTTTGGCTTGCCAGTATCCACCACCCACGTTTTGTCGTCGGGGGTGGCCGGTACGATGGCCGCCAACAAGTCGGGCTTGCAGTTGAGCACCATTCGCAATTTGGCAATGGCTTGGGTGTTGACCATGCCCGCCGCCATCCTCCTCTCCGGTTCTTTGTACTGGCTGTTTACCAAGGTATTTTGATCTTTAGCAATTCTCTTTTTTGCAAAGATTAATAAGGGCGGGTTTGGAACCCGCCCCTACGCAAGTAGTTAATTCCATATTATCAATGCATTATAAACAGGATATGGGACATTGATTCGTAGTGGCGGGTTCCAAACCCGCCCTGTTCTGTTCAAAATGAGAATTACTGCTTGAGCTTTAAGGCGATTTCCGATTCGGGATTATACTAAGCTCTAGTTGTCACGATTATTGCTTGATTATATCCAAACACCTTTTCCATCATCGCCTAAACCAATCCCCCATCATCAGGGGGATAACCCAATGATGATTAAGAGGGACTTTAACCCCCTGTGTATCTGATGAACGTCAGTTTTGTTGTTGCGGGTTTGTCAGGCACGGGGCTAACGCTTCGGAGAAACATGACATGAACACTTACTTTATAGTTCTATTTGGACTATTGCAGATTGCCGATGGAATCGTGACCTTTTTTGGGCTGAAATTAGCTGGATTGGGCGAAGTTAATCCCATCCTCAATTTCTTCGCCGAGTTTTTGGGTCTGGGGTTCTCTATCACCCTGATCAAGTTGGCTGGGCTTGCTTTTATCGCTTTTCTATTCTTTGACCGGCATAAGATGAAAAGTCGCTGGATCACGACAAGCTTGGGTTTGGCGGTGACCTTCTACAGTTGGGTTGTCAGCAGCAATATGATCTTGGTCGTTGGTGCGTGAGCAACATTATTAGCCTCTGATATTACTCACCGAGCCGTTGTAGCCTGGAGTAAGCCAGTTTAAATTGAAGCGAAACCGGAGTTTCCGACTGGCTTACCGTCCATGGCCTGGTTTTCGGCATCCGTGCCGAAATGACGGTTTTTTGCTGACCAAATCCTTAAAGCGGCAGGATGCCACATCTACTTTTAGGGATTAAATTATCGGCAATCGCCTTAAATCCAAAGTACAAGGATACTCCGGGCTATTGCCCTCTTCCGTCAATATCAAGTCAGCCTTCGCCGTTCCCGGCGTATGTCCAAAGTTCCAGAAGCGTCCCACCCGCCTAGCCTCTGCCTCATTGGCGTTGACCGGAAAGCTATCGAAGTTGCGTCCGCCAGGATGGGCAACGTGGTAGGTGCAGCCGCCGATGGAACGATCATTCCAAAGATCGACGATATCGAACACCAAAGGCGAATGGACCGGAATGTTCGGATGCAATGCCGACGGAGGCTGCCATGCGCGGAAGCGCACACCACCGACAAACTCGCCCCTCTTTCCGGTGTTTCTAAGAGGGATGCGACGTCCATTGCAGGTGGCGAGGTAGCGGGTTTCTGTCATACCCTCGACCTTGACCTGCAAACGCTCCACCGAGGAATCCACGTATCGGGCGGTGCCGATGGAGGTTGCTTCCTCACCAAGCGCGTGCCATGGCTCAATAGCAAGGCGCAGTTCAAGTTCAATGTTCTGACAGCGTATCTTGCCGTAATGGGGGAAGCGAAACTCCAAAAAGGGTTCGAACCACTCTTTGCTGAATTCAAAACCAGCCCGGTTTAAGTCATTGACAACCTCGTTCATATCGGCTGCGACATAGTGAGGCAACATGAAACGGTCATGCAGTTCGGTGCCCCACCTCACCAATTTGTGCTGATAAGGTTCGCGCCAAAAACGGGCAACCAAGGCCCGTAACAGCAACATTTGCATCAAACTCATCTGTGGATGGGGGGGCATCTCGAAGGACCGTAGTTCCAACAAGCCCAAGCGGCCACTGGCGCTTTCTGGAGAGTAAAGCTTGTCGATGCAGAACTCCGAGCGATGGGTGTTCCCAGTCACATCCACTAGCAGGTTGCGCAACAAGCGATCCACCAGCCAAGGGGATGCGGTTTCCCCTTGAGGAATTTGGTCGAAAGCAATCTCCAGTTCGTACAATAACTCGTCGCGCCCTTCGTCTACCCTAGGCGCCTGACTGGTGGGTCCGACAAATAGCCCTGAAAACAGGTAAGACAAGGCGGGGTGGTGCTGCCAATAAGTAATTAAACTTCGCAATAGATCGGGACGGCGTAACAAAGGGCTGTCCGCTGGGTTTGCACCGCCTAAGGTGACATGGTTGCCCCCACCGGTCCCGGTATGATGTCCATCCAATAGAAACTTTTCGGCAGACAAGCTGCTGGATCGGGCCTCTTCATAGAGTCCGGTGGTTTTCTGGACCAATTCGTCCCAAGAGGCGGAAGGGTGAATGTTGACCTCAACGACACCGGGGTCGGGTGTCACTTGTAAACAGACCAAACGCGGATCGCACGGCGGTCCGTAGCCTTCTAAAATGACTGGGGTTCCACAATCCGCAGCAACGGACTCGATGGCGGCAACCAGACTCAAGTAATGCTCAAGATCGGTCAAGGGCGGCAGGAAAATACATAAACGACCGTCTCGCGGCTCTACGCAAAGTGCTGTATGGTTATTCCCCGTCCCCGGCCTCCTATCATCAGCCGGCTCTTGCGGGTGTATCTCAGGATGGTTATTTTGACTTTCCACCAACGAACTGAAGCGACGCGACACTTCACCATAACAGTCCCGGAGTGGCGGTGGCGAAGGTTCGAACAGGCTTCGCTCCTGATGCCTTTCCCGGTTGGCAATCCAAGGTAAAGAATCGATTGGCAATCTCAGACCCATAGGTGAATCCCCCGGTAATAAGTACATTTCTTCGCGGCGGAAAGTCCAAAGATTGCTGCGCCAAGCCTCGTCGCCATAATCCCAGCTTAATGGAAGAGCGTAGCCGACGGGTTGGCCCAAACCCTGAACCAACAAACGGGCCAGCCGTTTGCGTTCGAATGGGTCGTCCAAATTGGATGCCAAGGGATCGACATTGGAGGGTAATCCGCCTTCCTTCCATAAATAGTAAAAAGTGTCTTCATATCCCGGCAACACATGACCGGGGTGAACCCTCAGCCGTTCGGCGATTTTGCGGGCAATATCCCGTGCCTGTTCGTTGCTAGCACCATAGCTTTGGGTTTCTTCAGCCAACAGCTTAAGATTTTGCCAGATTGGTTTACCATCGGCTCGCCAGTAGCAGGCCATCTGCCATCGTGGCAGCGGTTCGCCTGGATACCATTTGCCTTGGCCGTAATGCCTGATGCCCCCGGTACTGAAGCGGTCCTGTAATCTGCGAATCAGCACGCCTGCCAATTCGCGCTTGAGGGGTCCGTCGGCAGCGGTGCTCCATTGCGCAGACTCCATATCATCAACGGACACAAAAGTGGGTTCCCCGCCCATTGTCAAGCGCACATCACCCTCATTAAGTGCCTCATCCACCCACTGGCCTAACGCGACGATGGCTTGCCATTGCGATTCGCTGTAGGGTTTGGTTGTGCGAGGTTCTTCGTGCAGGCGGGTGACGCTGTTGGTGAAGATAAGCTCACTTTTGGCATTGCCGGTGAAATTGCCGGTAATCGGCGCTGCACTAGCCGGATCAGGCGCACAGGCCAAGGGAATGTGACCCTCACCGGCAAACAGGCCCGAGGTCGGATCCAATCCTATCCACCCGGCCCCAGGCACATACACTTCGGCCCACGCATGAAGGTCGGTAAAGTCTTGCGTCGGGCCGGAAGGCCCATCCAATAATTGAAAATCAGGGCTGAGTTGAACGAGATACCCGGAAACAAAACGGGCGGCCATCCCCTTGTGGCGAAGTGCCTGCACCAACAACCATGCACTGTCTCGACAAGAGCCAACCCCAATTTGCAGGGTTGCTTCACAAGTCTGGATACCGGGTTCCATGCGTATGGCGTAAGCTATATCCTTGTTGACGCGGCGGTTTAATCCGACCAGGAAATCCACCGTGTTGCGCCGTGAACCGTCAATGGTTGCCAGCCAGGCATTAAGGCTCGGCCCGTCATCCTGCACCTCCAGATAACAGCGGAGTTCATTTTTTAGTTGTCTATCATATTCAAAAGGATAGCATTCGGCATACTCTTCTAAAAAGAAGTCAAAGGGATTGAGCACCGTCATTACGGCGAGCAACTCCACATCGACGCGCACCTCTCGAACCGGCTCGTTGAATACCACTCTTGCCAGATAATTGCCAAAAGGATCCTGCTGCCAGTTGATGAAATGATTGGCTGGCGATATTTTTAGGGCATAGGATTCTATCGGAGTCCGGCAATGGGCTGCCGGCCTCACGCGAAACGAGTGGGGAGAGAGTGTTACTGGCCGGTCATACCGGTAAATGGTTTGATGGCGGATAGCCACACGAATAGACATAGCTCGACCCTTAGTTAAGGACTGATATTACGCAGCGCGGCTTGCAGACTGTTGTAGGACGGCCTTTAGGCCGCCACACGGTTTCGACCCGCCGAAGTGGCCTGAAGGCCACCCTAACAAGTGGGCAATGCGTAACATCAGTTAAGAATGCTTTAGTTCATGGAAAAGTCGTGCCAAAGTGAAACCGACCAGGTTTTAAAAAACCGAGCCGGTATTCCTTCGACTTCGTTTATTCAACAATCCAAACGCTTAAGCTTCCCAATCAAATCGGGGCAGCGAGTTGAAACCGGCGCGTATGCTCTCCGACCAGTGCTTCTGAACCCCGGAATATAATGGCGAGGAGGTGTCCAAATTGAGATGATGGCTCATCTTGAAGGTGTCAGCCCGATAAATGCCCACCTCGACGGGTGGGCCCACCGAAATGTTGCTGCGCATGGTCGAATCTAAGGAAACCAGTGCGCAACGGGCGGCATCCTCCAGCGAAGTCTTGGCTTCCGCCATCCGGTCCAAAATGGGCTTGCCGTATTTAGTTTCACCAATTTGCAAGTAGGGTGTGCTAGGCGAGGCGTTTATGTAATTTCCCTGGGGATAAATCAGATAGATTTCATGCGGCTGCCCCGCAATTTGCCCACCGAGGATGAAGGTTGCCTCGGCACTGAATCCGCTGCGTTGCATCGCCAGAGAGTGCTGTTCCTGCACCTTGACGCTTATCCCTCCCACATAGGTGGCCGCATCGAATAAATAGGCCACCGTGTTGAGGCTGTTGGGCGCCCCCGCATTTTCCAAATCGCGCCGGATGAGATTTACCACCGCCTGCGTCGTTGCCAAGCTTCCTGCTGCCAATAGAACTATAAATCGGTCCTCTTGCAAATCAAACTGATGCATTTTGCTGAACACGCTGGCGTAGTCAACCCCCGCGTGTGTGCGTGAATCGGAAGCGAAAACCAAGCCGTCATCGACCTTAATTGCCAAACAGTAAGTCATGTTACCTCTTTTTGATCCCCATTAGGGGTAGAATACATATTAGCTAACTGATGTTACGCAAACGCGAAGGCCGTAGCCCGGATGGAGCCGCTTGCGGCGCAATCCGGGTTTGTAGCCAGTTCTCCCGGATTACGCCGCAAGCGGCTCCATCCGGGCTACAATACTGAGATCCAATGGTTCGGTGCGTAACATCAATTAGCTAATCTTGCTCCAAGCTCGGGAATTTCTCAAGCTCTCATATCGCACCATAACGGACAGATGACTGCACCATAACCAAACTATCGAACCATCCATGGGGTGTAAACGATTGCATTAGCGTGTTAAAACAATCAGATTCGGGGAAAAATCGACATCTGGCCTACCTCTTGCTTCCCGAAGGTGAAGAGTTATTTAACCTCCTGAATAATCATAATATGACCATCACTTGGAAAGACTATCCCGTAAACGGGTATTTTGACGAATTAATTTCCTTTGAGGGTGAGCCTAGAAGCGGTGCTGAATTATTGCTAAAGCATCTCGACGGCATGACTGAAACCGAACTGCAGGAACGCAAAGCTGCGGCGGATGCGGCCATCCTTGGAATGGGAATTACTTTTACCGTCTATTCGGAGAACGAAGGCTCCATCGACAGGGCTTGGCCGTTCGATATCATCCCTCGCATTATTACTTTGCGCGAATGGCGGCGGATTGAGCAGGGGCTTAAACAACGAGTGAAGGCGCTCAATTTATTTATCGACGATATTTACCATGACCAGAAAATTGTCAAGGACGGCGTGTTTCCAGGCGATTTGCTGGTCGATTCAAAAAACTTCCGCCCGGAATGTGTGGGAGTCAACCCGCCCCAAGGCATATGGGCGCATGTTTGTGGCTCCGACTTGGTACGCGACCACGAAGGGACAGTTTATGTGTTGGAGGACAATTTGCGTGTCCCATCGGGCGTGTCCTATATGCTCGAAAACCGTTTGGTTCTCAAGCGGGTATTGCCCGAGCTGTTTGAGGATTATACGATAGTGCCTGTGGACGACTATCCGTCGCAACTTTATCAATGCCTTTCTTCTCTTGCCATTGACAAAAAATGGCCGAATGTCGTTGTCCTGACACCCGGCATTTATAACTCGGCCTATTTTGAGCATTGCTACTTGGCCCAGCAAATGGGCGTGGAACTGGTCGAGGGTAAGGATTTGGTGGTCAATGACGATGATTGCGTCTACATGCGCACCATTGAGGGGCTTGCCAAGGTTGATGTGATTTACCGGCGCATCGACGATCTGTTCTTAGACCCGGAAGCATTCCTGCCTGATTCAGCTTTGGGCGTTCCTGGACTGCTGCGGGCATGGAAGAAAGGCAATGTAGCATTAGCCAATGCCCCAGGTGCAGGAGTCGCCGATGACAAGGTTGTGTATACCTATGTCCCCGATATCATCCGCTACTATCTAGGTGAAGAAGCGATTCTGCCCAATGTGCCGTCCTTCCGTTGCGTCAATCCAGAAGAATGCGAGTATGTGCTTGCCAACTTGGATAAGCTGGTGGTCAAACCCGCGAACGAGTCGGGCGGTTATGGCATGTTGATCGGACCCAAGGCCAGTCAGGAAGAACTGGATGAATTTTCTAAACTGATCCGTAACGACCCAAGGAATTATATGGCCCAACCCTTGTTACTTCTGTCAACCGCCCCCACGCTTATCGGCGACAAAGTGGAGCCGCGCCATCTGGATTTGCGCCCCTTTGTCCTCTCCGGGCAGCAAACCTACGTCACCAATGGCGGACTGACACGGGTCGCATTGAAAAAAGGCTCCACCGTGGTGAATTCGTCACAAGGCGGCGGCAGCAAGGATACTTGGATCGTTGATTGGGAGGGTGAATAAATGGCCATGTTGTCCCGCGTAGCCGAACATCTGTATTGGATGGCCCGTTATTTGGAGCGAGCGGAAAACACCGCCCGACTGGTCAATGTCAACGGTAGCATGATACTCGACTTGCCGAAACATGTACGCCCCGGCTGGTCTTCTTTAATTTCCATTACGGGTGCCGACGAAACATTTTACAAAAATTACCCGAGTGCAGCCGAAGGCCATGTGGTGAAGTTCATGCTGGCGGATGACGAAAACCCGGGGTCCATCTTGTCCTCCATCCGCAGTGCGCGCGAAAATGCGCGAACCATTCGCGATATCATTCCCCGCGAAGCCTGGGAGCAGATCAATGAACTGCACCTTAAAGCCAGGGAAAACCTAGCGAGTGGCTTGTCGCCAAAATGGCGGCATGCCTTTCTGAGCGAGGTGATACTCAGTGTGCAGATGATTTCAGGCATTTTAAACGAAGGGATGAGCCATGATGCCGGTCATAAATTCATGAACATAGGATGCAACCTCGAACGTGCCGATATGACCACTCGCATCATTGATGTGCGTTCCTTGAACCTCAGCCAGAAAGACCAAGCCGATGCACTTAAGCCATTTGAAAATATTCTATGGATGAGTGTGTTGAAATCCCTGACGGCTTGGCAGATGTATCGTCGTCATATGCAGGCATCGGTGAGCAGGGATGCGGTACTGAAGTTTCTTTTGCAAGACAATCAATTTCCCCGTGCCTTTCGTTTCTGCCTGGACAAAGTTGAAAACTACTTGGGGCGTTTACCTCATAGCGAAGCGGTGCTGCAAGCCCTTTCACCCTTGAAAAGCCAGATTGATGCCGCCAACCCGGAAAAATTGGTACAAAACGAGTTAATGGAATATATTGACCAGCTACAAATTATGTTGGGTGATATCCATATTGCCATTGACAAGAACTATTTTGGTGAAGTGGAAGAGGGCCAGAGCCAATCACAGTCTCATTAAGAGAAGTTACGCGCCCACCATTTAATCTCAGCATTGTAGCCCGGATGGAGCCGCTTGGCGAGCGAAAATCCGGGGGTTTGCGCCACATTCTCCCGGATTGCGCCGCAAGCGGCTCCATCCGGGCTACGGCCTTCGTGTTTGCGTAACATCAGTCAGTGACAAATGTCCAATTTAACCCATCACGGATTTAGCGCACTACGCCACCCCAATTTCAGTTTTTTTTTGATTGCCCGTTTCTGCGCCACCCTTGCCGTGCAAATGCAGGGTGTGGCGGTGGGCTGGCAGGTCTATTCCCTATCCGGCAATCCCTTGGATTTGGGCTTGATCGGGCTGGCGCAATTCCTACCCTTTTCCATCCTGGTTTTAGTCGCGGGGCAAATTGCCGACCGGGCTGACCGCCGCTTGATCCTGTTTCTCTGTTACGCGGTGGAATGTTTATGCGGCATACTCTTACTTGATTTCACTTTGACCGGACAACAAGCGGTTTGGCCGGTGTTTGCAGTAATGGCACTGTATGGCTCGGCGCGCGCCTTCATGATGCCCACCAGCCAGGCCATCATGCCCAACTTGGTGCCGCCGGAAAGCTTTGCCAATGCGGTGGCGCTGAGTTCCTCCAGTTTCCAAATTGCCACACTCACAGGCCCGACCTTGGGTGGGCTAATGTATCTGTTTGGGGCTGAGGTGGTATATTTTATCGTTGCCATCCTGTTGTTGTCCTCACTAGTCCTCATGCTATTTGTCAACGTCGAACGACGGGCCGCCAGCGACCACCCGGCAAATTGGCGCACCTTTTTGGAAGGGCTGCGTTTCGTCTGGGGCAAACCCATTGTGCTGGGCGCGATTTCCTTGGATTTGTTCGCCGTGCTGTTTGGCGGGGCAACTGCGTTATTGCCCGCCGTCGCCAGTGATATTTTGCATGTAGGGCCAACCGAACTCGGCCTGCTGCGCACAGCCCCCGGACTGGGTGCTGCATTAACCGCAATGACGCTGGCCTTTTTCCCCATTTCACGCCGTGTCGGTCGCTGGATGTTTGATGGTGTCGCGTTGTTCGGCGTGGCCACGATTCTGTTCGGCTTGTCGCAAAACCTCTATTTGTCCCTTGCCGCCTTGGCGTTGCTCGGGGTTGGCGATATGGTCAGCGTGTTTATCAGGCAGATGCTCGTGCAGTTGGAAACCCCGGATGCCATCCGTGGCCGGGTTAGCGCGGTGAACTCGGTGTTCATCGGCGCATCCAACGAACTGGGCGAATTCGAGTCTGGACTGGCGGCGGCTTGGTTGGGTGTCGCGCCTTCCATCATCGCCGGCGGCATTGCGACCCTATTGGTCGTCCTATTCTGGACACGCGGGTTTACCGCCTTGCGTAGCATGGATTATTTCCCCCATCCTCGGCGGTGAGGTGTGCGATTGAGTGATGCGGGAGTGCAAGGCTTGCCTTGCGATGTTACCAGCCTTGTGTAAAACCTTCGCAAGGCAAGCCTTGCACTCCCGGTGATGGTAAATTTCCGGGGGTTGAAACCCGCGGCTAAGTTCGGTGTCCGCTACGCGGTTGTGTAATTTATGTTCATAGGCCGGAATAAGCTCAAGGGCGTAATAGCAAAGCGTATTGCGCCGGATGGGAGTATCATTCACATACGGCGCAATACGCGGCAAGCCGCTATTGCGCCCTGTGCGACCCTACCGCTAAATTTCCCGGCAGGCCATGACAGTCAGACTGGCTCGCTCCGCTTCGCGTCTGCCTGTCTTGGCCTGCCTGCTGTTGCCTGCTGGCTTGGCTCACGACTGAACTCGGGCGCAACGAAAGCCAGTGTAGCCGTCGCGGCCGTCGGGGTCGCCGTCGTTACGGCACGCAGAACGGCAGCTCCCCGCGTAGTAGCTCCAGGACCCGCCGCGAACCACACGGGCCGCGCCAGTCCCCTGCCCGGTCGGGTTTTTCACCGTGCCTTGCGAGTGGCAGGCTTGATAATACCCGCCATCATACCCATCGGCACACCATTCCAAAACATTGCCAGCCAAGTCCAACACATCTTCCGGCGTTGCACCTAGCGGATAGACCCCGACCGGCGTGGGGCTGCCCACTTGACTGTTGAAATTCAACCGTTCTGCTTTGGGTTCAGCATCGCCCCAAGGGTAGCGGCGGGGGGTGTTGCCCCGTGCGGCCCATTCCCATTCCGCCTCAGTCGGCAGGCGTATCGACTCGGTGGGTTTCAACTGCCCAAGCCGTCGCAAACGGTCGGTCAGCCATAAACAATAGGCCATCGCCTCAAACCAAGACACGCCCACCACCGGGCGGTTTTGGTGCTCTACTTGTTTTTGCCAATCCTCCGGTTGTTGCCTACGACCAAATTCTTTCGGTAGCCACCAACGCGATTCGGCATAGCCATCATCCTCGATAAACACCGCGTATTCCTGCACCGTAACCGGGTAGCGACCGATGTTGAAGCTATCCACTTCCACCCAGTGCGGAGGCAATTCATCGTCATAGGCATCAGGCTCGTAATTCGATGTACTGCTGTCTTGCTGCTGCGCCCCCATTAAAAACTTGCCGCCGGGTATTTCAACCCAGCGCAGCTTATCATCAACCAGGCGGGGGTCGCCCGCCCTGCCCAGCGCTTCGGCTGTTTCGATACGAAGTTTTATCGGCACGGATTTAGACGGTTCTGGCTCAAAAATACGCATGACCTCGGTGAAGGTCTGGCGGTAGCGTGGGTCGCTAGGTTGGTATTGATACGGGGACAGGTCACGCACGATGCCATCAAGCAGGCCGACGGCACGGGCTTGGTCGGCCAAATTGGGTGGCTTGCTTTGGCTGCCACCATTTCCATACAATTCATCCAGCACCGCCGTAATCAGCACATCCACCTTTTTCCGGCCTTGTTCGTATAACACCCCGCCGAGCAATTGCCCGACCTCGCGCCATTCGGGTTCATACAATCGTTTGTAGGTTCCAAATAAAAGCGCTCGTTGACTTTGCTCGGACAAGCCGCCTATTGCACGCGCCGCCAAGTATTCTTGGAAACTGAGATGCCAAAAGCGGACCTCGTTGCCACGCCGGACGATGATGCCGCTGTCCAGTTCCTCTTCTTCCAGAAATTTTTCGGCTAGGGCGATAGACCGACTCGGTTTTGAAAACCGAGTCGGTCTTGCTGGCTCGTCCGGGAACAAGTCGGCAATTTGTTCTGCCGCCCAATGTCGCGTGACTTGAACCTTTCGGCCCCCTTCGACATTTTGCATCGCCAAAGCCAAGGTGCGCAACACTTCCAAACTTCGCTCGGGTCCGGCGCGTCCGGGGCGCAGTTCGCGGGAACGGGACAGCCACAACAGGATGGACTCGTACAATTCGGCGCGTTGTTCCGGCAAACGCTTTTCGTTCCAATGCACCACCGCCAAGGCGGTCAGCATCACCGTGTTGCGGGCAAGGCGGCGGATGTTGGGGCGGCCATTCAAGGCTTGCAACAATTCCAGACGATGGGCTTCCGCCACTTTGGTGTCGGTTGGATGCAGGGCACGGCTCCAACGGTCCAGGAAAGTTTCCACCGCATGATCGTTCAAAGCTTCGATAGTGCTAGGCTGGAAATTCGGCAACACCGAGCGGTCTTGATAGCCGGAAGGCCGGGAGGTGACGAGGATGGGGCATTGCTTCCACGTCGCGGCGACGGCTTCCAGCAATTCGGTGGCGAATTCGCGGGTTTTGCGATCTGAGGCTTCGTCCAGGCCGTCGAACAACAGCAGGCAATCACCCTGATTCAATCTTTCCTTGAACCAGGTTGCATCCAAGCCCCATTCCCGGCTGGCCGATTGGCTGTCAAGAAAATGCACCAGCCATTGCGGGTTTTTGGTGGTGGTGGGTGGTTGCATTGATTGTTGACCCGCATCACCAACCCCTTTCCAAGAACTACCGCAGACCGACTCGGTTTTGGAAACCGAGTCGGTCTTCATATGGGCGACATGCTCCAACCATTCCGCAATCGACACAAAAACCGGCAGTAGTGGGCGGGTAAGCCCGAGTAATTTCTCTGCGGCTTTGTCTGTGACACCCAACCGGTCCCCTGCCAAGGTGTGGGCAATCCAGCGTAGAAAGGTCGTCTTGCCTGCGCCGGGGTCGCCCACGACCACGCGGCGCGGATGGCCTAGGGTGTTTTTCAGCTTGCCACCGCCCGTGATGTCCAGTTCGATATACAGGTCTGCAATCGGGAAGCGGTGCGCCTTGCCGCTGCCGACATGCAGGCCACGTATGTCGATGTGGGCGCATTCTTCATACAATTGGGCTAGATAGCGCTCGGGGTTGGCTTGGGCTTTAGCTTGCGACTTGGCAATGGGTGCAAAGCTCGGGTTATTGACTAGCCAGTCTTTCAACGCGGACTCGACTTTGCGTTCCAGTTCCTCGGATGTGGCAAACATGGCACGGATGCGGTTTTGCGTCAACCAAGTTTTAAATTCTTGCAATGCGGCAGTGTTGCGTTGCACTTCCAGTGCAAGGGCGGGAATTAGGTCATATTTCCCTTGCAAAGCGGCTTCGGTTAAACGGTACGCCTCTTTTTTATCGTCCGGCCATGGCGCAGTTTCATCAACCACAAACACCAGCAATGCTTTTCGATTGTCCTGCCGAACCGTCCGCTCGCATTCCAGCCGACAAATGCTCTTGTGGTCGGGTTGGCCTTCCGGCACCCAGCCATAGCGATGGGCGACGATGGCTACGGTCAAATGCGTATCGTCCACCCTCGCCATGCATTCGTCCAATGGCTTGTTATCCTTCGCTGCCCAATCCTTATTCATGATCGGCAAAAAACCAGACCGTATAGCCGCCGCCTTGGCCTTATCGCGGAACTCTTTCAGGTCCGTAACCGTCGAGGAAATAAAGACTTTAGGGGCACCATTCATAGAGCGGTTCCAACAAAAAATACCGATTCAAAAAAGGAAGCGGTCAACGGGTCACTGCCATTAAGTTAAGGAAAAAACCGTCGTTCCGGCAGGGAGTGCCGGAACCTATAGGCCATGGAGGGCGGGCTAGATTCACCTCCCTGTGTTCTGGATACCGGCAATCCATGCCGGTATGACGGCTTAACTTAATGGCAGTGAGTCAACGGATGCGATTAAATTGATGCATACGACAATGCTATACATGAAATTACGTCGGGAGTGCAAGGCTTGCCTTGCTTGCACACCCCATCGCAAGGCAAGCCTTGCACTCCCGCATCACTTTTAATCGCACCCTGCTATCCATGGCTACTCGACAGTCACCCCATCCCCGCGCCGGACAATCCCGGTTGACACCACCCTGGCATAGACACCAACGCTAGGCAGGGATTTTCCGGCAAATGGCACATGCACCCGGTTTTGCGCGATACCCTTGCTGAAGATACCGTTGTCTTTCGGCAAATCGCCTTGGGCTAAGGTCGGCATCACGCAGCGTGGGCAGGGGTCGGTTATTTGCAAGCGGACGGATTCGCCGATGCGTAGCATCTTGCCCACCCAATCGTTTTCGACAAAACCTTCCAAGCCTGCCGTGTCAATCACTAAATTCGGGCGGAAGCGCCTGACCTCGAAGCGGCCTTGCGGATACAAGCCACGCAATTGGTCGATGGTGCTGGTGGTCAAAATATGCAGGGTGGAATAATCGAAAAAAGTGCCGTCTGGCGCGTCGCCGGCTATCGCAGCCCGAATGACCTCGTTATCTTTTCCCTCATTGTCGGGACAGAACTCTTCAAGAACGGGCGATGCGGGTGCGGAAGAGCGGAAATTGACCGGACGGGACAGGGCTTGCGACAAGGCTTCATCCACATCGGGCTGGTCACTGCGAACCACTTCGCCGGTAGGCAGGGTGATCCAAATTGCGGGCAGGGTTCCAGAGGCCGGTGGAGCCACATAGGCAGCGCGGTAGGCAAAAAAATCAGGCCACTTTTTGGGGTTCTTGGCACTGACGACCTGCCCGGTTTCCTTGTCTATCAGCGCATAGGCGCGGTCGCCCAAAACACCTAGGGTGGTGATTTCGGAGGCGTTGAGTTCCTCTCCCAGCATTGACTTGACCGGGTATCGCCATACGGTGGAAACTGAATGTGAAGATGAGTTTGACATGTTGGCTTGCTCTTTATTATGGTTATTAGCGCGAACGTCCTGTTTTCTGCTCGTTCCCAAGCTCCAGCTTGGGAATGCGGTTTTTGAAGCTCCAGCTTCCCGAGAAACGATCAAGCAGAAGCTTGCAAGGCATGGGTTCCCAAGCTGGAGCTTGGGAACCAGCCAAAAATAAGGCTGGTCGTCAATGGGAAACGCTGTATTCACTCCCAAACCGTATCCGGCTGGGCCAGCTTATCCAGCAATTTGAGATAGCGCAGGTGACGGGCCGGGGCGATTTCGCCATTTTCCACCCCCTCGCGCACGGCGCAGCCTTTGTCGTTAATGTGGCGGCAGTCGTTAAAGCGGCAGTGGCCGATATGGGCTTGGAATTCGCGGTAACCCCAGGCCAAGTCCTGGCCTTTGATTTCGGCCAGGCCAAACACGGCGACACCGGGGCTGTCGATCAAATAGCCACCTTCCGGCAAATTATAAAGCGTTGCGGCGGTGGTAGTGTGACGGCCTAGGCCACTGCGCTCGGAGATTTCCCCTGTGCGCAGGTTTTTTTCCGGCAACAAAGTATTAGTCAGGGAGGATTTGCCAACGCCTGATTGGCCTGCAAATATCGAGCAATGCCCATGCAAGGCGTGTTTCAGTTCGACCATGCCGAGTCCCTTGTGTGCACTAACCGGATGGACCGGGTAGCCGATGCGGACGTAATCATTCAATTCGGCGAGTGCATGATCCCGGTCCTCGGCCAAGTCGATTTTGTTATAGATGATTTCGGCGGGAATCTGGCGAAATTCACACACCGCCAGATATTGATCGACCAGCAACCAATCCGGTGCCGGGGAGGGTGAAATGACGATGAACACCCGGTCTAAATTGGCTGCCACCACCTTTAACTTACCCGCATAACCAGGGCGGATGAGCATGGAACTGCGCGGCAGGACTTCTTCCACCCGGCCTTGCACCCCATCCTCGCTAGGTGCCCACTTCACCCTATCGCCGACCGCCACATCGCCTAAGCGACGGCGGGTTTGGCATAAGATGATGTTGCCGTCCGGCGTTTCCACCGCCAAACCCTGCCCCAAATGTGAGATGACCAGACCTTCTAGCCAAGAGCTTGGGGAAGGCGTGCCGGCCTTGGGGTGTTGTGGTGAATTGCGGCGGCCTTTTCCTTTCATTAGGACTTCGATTCTAAATTGGCGATGCGAATGGCGGCCGGTGGGTGGCTGTAATGGAATGCCGAGTATAATGGGTCGGGCGTCAGTGTGCTGGCGTTGTCGCGGTAGAGCTTGACTAGGGCGCTGATGAGATCGCGTGGACGTGCGTAAACGGAGGCGAAATCGTCTGCCTCGAATTCGAACTTGCGCTGGAAATAGGCCATCGTCGGTTGCAAAAACAGCGTAAACGAAGGCATTGCCAGCATGAACAACAATAAAGCGGTTGAATTGGATTGCTGGCTCACCCCCAGCCCCTCGTAAAACCAGTTTTGCCCCATCAACCAACCCAACAGCCCGAGCCCTACCAAGCTGATGACGGCGCTGGTGATCAGCATTTTCAGCACATGCTTGCGTTTGAAGTGTCCCAACTCATGGGCCAGCACCGCCTCTAATTCCTCATGGCTGAGGGAATTGACCAAGGTATCGAAAAACACAATTCGCTTGTTGTTGCCAATCCCAGTGAAGTAGGCGTTGCCGTGGCCTGAGCGGCGGGAACCGTCCATGACAAAGATGCCCTTGCTATGAAAGCCGCAACGGCCCAGCAAGGCTTCAATGCGTTCGCGCAAGGTAGCATCCTCCAATGGTGAAAACTTATTGAACAGCGGCGCGATCAATGTGGGGAAGGCCCAACTCATTAAAATCGAAAAGCTTTGCAAGATTGCCCAAGCCAAAACCCACCACAACGGCCCTACCGTTCCCATCACCCACAAGATCAAGGCCAATAGCGGCCCACCGATGGCTAGCCCTAAAGCCAGTTGCAATAAATGGTCTTTGGCGTATTGTAAAGGCGTATTACGATTGAAGCCAAAGCGATCTTCAAGATCGAAGGTCATATAAATGCTGATTGGCAAATCAATTAATTGTATCAGCAGCAAAGTGGATAGAATGACGGTCACTCCAGTCAAGATCGTGGGCCATTCAAACCCCATCCAAAATTCTGCCACCCGGTCGATGCCGCCGCCCAGCGTAAACAGCATCAGTACGGCAAGGCTGACCGCACGGTCAACTTCGCCAAGCTTGGCCTTGGCTAGAGTATAATCGGCCGCCTTTTGGTGTGCCTCCAGCGTAATGCTGTCGCGGAAAGCAACCGGAACCGAATCGCGATGGGCTAGGACATAGGCGCATTGCCGTCTTGCCAACCAATATTCCACGCCATAGGATATGACGACAGCGAACAGAAAAATTATTGTAAATGCATTCATTGGTAAACCTTGTTGGATTAATTTGGAAATGGAATGCCGCTTTTTTTTGAAGGGATGTTATCCTTAAGGCACTGGATTAACAAGGCAACAAAATGGCACAAGACCCGCAAAACCTGATCTGGCTCGACTTGGAAATGACCGGGCTCGACCCAAACAACGATGTGATCATCGAAATTGCCACGGCAATAACGGATAAAAACCTCAATATATTGGCTACAGGACCCGTTTTGGCAGTGCATCAACCCGAGGCATCTTTAGCTTCCATGGATGATTGGAACCAAAAACACCACGGAGGTTCCGGCCTCATTCAACGGGTCAGGGATAGTTCGGTGGACGAGGCCGAAGCCGAGCGACTGACATTGGAATTTATTAGTGCTTGGACACCCCCGAGAACTTCGCCCCTATGCGGCAATAGCATATGCCAGGACCGCCGTTTTCTCTACCGGTGCATGCCAAAACTCGAAGCTTTTTTCCACTACCGAAATTTGGATGTCAGTACCGTCAAGGAACTAGCCGCCCGCTGGGCACCGGAAATTAAGAAAAGTGTCAAAAAATCGAACAATCATTTGGCCATGGATGACATTCTGGAATCTATCGCCGAGTTGCAATTTTATCGTAATCATTTCTTCAAATTCTGAGTTACCGGAAAACTGATGTCTTATTGTTGTCTTATATCATCCAATCGCTTAGTATCCCAACTAATATAGTCACCTAACACCGATTTTTCATGTCCGTCCATAGCGCAAATAAAACCATCGAAGATGTCCAAAACAGCGAGGATACCCGCCGGATCGACATTGACCGGGTTGGTATAAAGTCCATACGCCATCCTGTTCTTTTCCGGCAACGCGACGGCGAATTGCAAGCCACCGTGGCCATGTTCGACATGACCGTCAATTTGTCACACGAACAGAAAGGAACCCATATGTCCCGCTTCGTCGAAATTCTCAACGAAGAACTAGGGGAGTTGGACATCCGTACTTTTCCCCAAGTCATCAGCGATATGGCATCTAGGCTCGAAGCAGACCATGCTTACATCGAAACCCACTTCCCGTTGTTTATTCGGAAGAAGGCGCCAGTAACCAGTGTGCCCAGTTTGCTGGATTACGAGGTCACCCTAACGGGCGAATGGATAGCAGGTTTGTCTAAACTTTGGCTTAAAGTGGTCGTTCCAGTCACCAGTCTTTGCCCCTGTTCCAAGAAGATATCCGACTACGGGGCGCATAACCAGCGCTCCCATGTGACTTTGACGGTGCAACCTAGGGAACTCTTATGGGTGGAGGATTTGATTGATCTCATCGAAAGGCAGGCATCAAGTCAAATTTATGGCCTGTTAAAGCGTGCCGACGAAAAATATGTCACCGAGCGGGCCTACAACAACCCGAAGTTTGTAGAGGACATTGTCCGCGATATCGCCAACGACCTTAATCAAAATAAAGCTATTCTTTATTATAAACTGGAAACCGAAAACTTTGAATCCATTCATAACCACTCTGCTTATGCGATTATTGAAAGATTCAAATAAAAAATCACTACGAGGTTATCCATGAAAGCCATACTGATGACTCAGACAGGTGGGCCAGAACTCCTAACTTTAGCGGATATTCCCGAACCCACGATTACCGAACCGACCCAGATCAAAGTACGCTTGAAAGCCGCCGGGATTAACCCAGTAGACACCAAGCTGCGTAGGCGCGGCGTATTCTATGACAATGCCCTCCCGGCGGTTTTGGGCTGCGATGGTGCGGGTGTGGTGGTGGAGACAGGAAGCGCAGTCGGCAAATTCAAGGTCGGCGACAACGTATGGTATTGCCATGGAGGCTTGGGCGGCGATCAAGGAAATTATGCCGAGTACAATGTTCTGGACGAGCGCTGGGTCGCCCATATGCCCAAGACTATCAGCTTTGAAGAAGCGGCAGCGGGGCCTTTGGTATTGATTACCGCCTGGGGCGCACTGTATGACCGGGCTAGGCTACAGGAATCCAATACCGCGCTGATTCACGCCGGTGCAGGCGGTGTTGGGCATGTCGCCATACAATTGGCCCGGCTCCACGGGGCAAAAGTCATTACAACCGTTGGAACTGATAACAAAGTCGCACTGACAAGGTCTTGGGGTGCCGACGAGGTAATCAACTACCGGGACCAGGATTTTGTCGAAGCCGTCAACCGATTGACCGACGGTAGAGGAGCTGAGGTGGTTCTGGAATCGGTGGGCCCGGAGGTTTTTGAACGCAGCATCAATTGCACCGCCTATTTTGGCACGATAGTCACCTTGCTTGAAATCGGCAATGCCAGCCTTAAAGAAGCGCGCCTAAGAAATTTGCGCATTGGTTTTGAACTGATGCTGACCCCCCAGCTACGCAAACTGAACGTCGGCCATGACCTGCAAGTAGACATGCTGAACCAATGTGGAAAATGGATCGACCAAGGCAAGCTGAAAATCCATGTGGGCAAGACCTTCGCCTTAGCTGAGGCCGCCCAGGCACACGCGCTGATCGAAGAAGGTCACGTGACCGGAAAGCTGGTGTTGAAAATTGATTGATAGATGTTACGGAACTGTATAGGCCGTAGCCCGGATGAAGTGCAGCGAAATTTGGGGGGTGCCATGTTCTCCCGGATTTTCGCTCGCCAAGCGGCTCCATCCGGGCTACAACACTGCGATTTAGCATCACTGTTAGTAAGGTGATAACCCATAAAAAACATCCCATCCAAAGGCCAAGCTGGGGCTTGGCGCTACCAAAGGAACGCCAAGCCCGAGCTTGGCAAGGTGATTTGCGGAGGAATTGTTCGTGATTTTCATGGACAATTCATTTCGGTTTTGGTGGGTTCATTATTGGAAATCACCTAACATCAGCGATAAACTCGAAGAGGAATTTGCAATGACCGATAACACTGAAAACCTAGTGCTTGAAATTTTACGGCAACTGCGCGGCGACATGACTAGTCTTCGCAGTGAAGTGCGCGATGGCTTTAACCGGGTTGAGATTCGGCTCGGATATGTGGAACAATCCTTAGCTGGCAATTTGGCGGTATCGGCTTCTGACCGTGATTAGATTCTCAGCCTGAAACAGCGCATTGAACGGATCGAAAGACGTTTGTGAATCTCTGCATTGTAGCCCGGATGGAGCCGCTTGCGGCGTAATCCGGGAGAACGTGGACACAACCCGGATTTGCGCTCACCAAGCTGCTCCATCCGGGCTACGGCCGTTCGCGTTTGCGTAACATCAGTGAATAACCAAAATCTCTCCCAACGCGACCAAGCCGTCATCTGGCATCCCTGCACCCAGATGAAGGATCATGAAGTCCTGCCTGTCATCCCCATCCGCCGTGGACATGGCGTTTGGCTGGAAGATTTCGACGGCAAACGTTACTTGGATGCCATCAGTTCATGGTGGGTGAACTTGTTTGGTCATGCCAACCCCTACATTAACGCCGCTGTGCGTGGGCAACTGGAGACCTTGGAACATGTCCTGCTTGCCGGGTTTACCCATGAACCCGCCGTTTGCCTGGCCGAAAGGCTCCTGTCACTAGCCCCTGTTGGTTTAACCCGCTGCTTCTACGCCGACAACGGCTCCTCTGCCATTGAAGTGGCGTTGAAAATGAGTTTCCATTATTGGCTTAATGCCGGCCAAGCCCGTAAAACCCGTTTTGTCACGCTAGCAAACAGCTATCACGGGGAAACCTTGGGTGCGTTGGCGGTGGGCGACGTGGATTTGTACAAGAAAACCTATGCCCCGTTGCTGATGACAGCCATCACTGCGCCATCGCCGGATTGTTACAATCTTGAACGAGGTGAGTCGTGGGCGGAGCATTCCACCCGCAAATTTCTGGAAATGGAGTCTATTTTAGCAGAACACGCCGATGAAGTATGCGCCGTCATCGTAGAACCCTTGGTGCAGTGCGCCGGTTCCATGCGCATGTACGACCCCGTTTACCTAACCCGGCTGAGGGAAGCTTGCGACCGTTACGGTGTCCATTTGATTGCCGATGAAATAGCCGTCGGCTTTGGCCGGACGGGGACCCTGTTTGCCTGTGAACAGGCCGGTATCACACCCGATTTTCTTTGCCTGTCGAAAGGCATCACCGGAGGCTATTTGCCGCTTTCCGCCGTGTTGACAAGGGATAGGATTTATCAGGCGTTTTATGGTGATTACACAGCCCAAAAAGCCTTCCTGCACTCCCACAGCTACACCGGCAATGCACTGGCCTGCACGGCGGGTCTGGCGACCTTGGACTTGTTCGAGAAGGATGATGTGTTGAAGCGTAATCGCGTCCTGTCCGGTGTGATGGCTGAAGCAACCAAATCTTTTTCAGATCACCCCCACGTTGCCGAAGTGCGTCAAACGGGCATGATACTGGCCATAGAAATGGTCAAGGACAAACTAACCCGCGAACCCTACGACTGGCGCGAACGCCGTGGCCTGACGGTATACCGCCATGGACTTGAACGGGGCGTGTTGCTGCGGCCCTTGGGCAATGTGGTCTACTTCATGCCGCCTTATGTGATCACGCCGGAGGAAATTGGCTTCATGGCGGAGGTGGCGTTTGAAGGTATTCAACGGGCGACGGCGCATTAAGGTGATATCCAATAAAGAACATCCCATCCAAAGGCCAAGCTGGGGCTTGGCGCACCTGGAAGGAACGCCAAGCCCCAGCTTGGCAAGGTGATTTGCGGAGGAATTGTTCGTGATTTTCGTGGACAATTGATTTCGGTTTTGGTGGATTCATTATTGGAAATCACCTAACCTAAAAACGGCAGTTGATTGGCCCATTATTCCCGCGCTGCCCTCAACAAATCCGCGCTTACGTCCTGCTTCAGCATGTCATACAACACCGACATAAAGGTTTCTCGGGTATCGTCATCGCTTAATAGCCTCTCTGCCATCTGTTTGTGTGTGACCATGGCCTCGACTATCGCCTTGATCGCCGCATCTGGCAGCTTGGCTTTCAACGCCTGCTCTAAAGGATTGTTCTGCACCTGTGCCATCACAGCAGGATCATCGCGCAACTTCTCCGAAACATGAATAACAAAGGCCACTTTGTCTTTGTCGCTAATATCCTTGCCAAACAAGCGATTCAGCCTTTCGATCAACTCGGAAATGTATTTTTTCCCCAGGTCATGCGCTTCACGCAGGCCATTGTCGGTGATAGGTGTCAATTGGTAGGGTTTGTTGCCGCCGTCTGCCACACCGCCTAGCGTTTTGTCCCTGTTCAGCTTGTAATGGGTCAGTTTCAAGCCTTCCAAATCCACTTGCTCGGGTGCAATGCCTTTTAAGCGTTTGCGCAATAGCCGGGCGAAGCTGGCAAATTCCTCCAAGGCTGGATCGCCAAAATCCACCAGTTGGGCGACATATTCATAGACGCGCACAAACTTGGCCAGGCTTTCCTTGAAGATCATCAGTTCATCCAATGCCTTGGCATATTCCGCCCGCTGTGCGTCGGCTTGTTTCATGCCTAATTCATCATCACTGGTTTTAGCTTCTGCATAGGCTTTTTCCCATTTCCTGATCACTCCGTCCAACTCTTTGAACTTGGCGTTGAAACGGTCCGTGGCAGGCTGGGTTAGCGCATATAGTTTTTGATGTGTGGGTTTGTCCACAATGGCTGCGCCAAACGCCACCACTTCGGCGGAGGTGTAGAGCAGCATCCCGTCCAAGCGTTGCTTGATGTCGTAAACTATAGCCGGGTTTTGCACATCGGAAACTTGGGCATCGCGGTAGAACATTTTGAATGCCGCCAAAATCTCTTCCGGCTTGTTCACGAAGTCGATCACAAACGGATTGTCCTTGCCCGGATAAATGCGGTTCAAGCGCGAGAGGGTTTGCACTGCTTCCACGCCGGTTATCTTCTTATCCAAGTACATCGCCACCAGCTTGGGCTGGTCGAAGCCGGTTTGAAACTTATTGGCGACGATCAATAGCTGATATTCCTGCGTGTCGAATACTTTGCGCAGGTCGCGCCCTTTGAGTCCGGGGTTCATGTTGGACTCATTGAAAAGATGCGTTTCGGCATACCCGCTTTCGTTCAATTCTTTGTTTGGCACGTCCCCGGAAAATGCCACCAAGGCATGAATGCCAACATACTCCTTAACTGCGCAGTACCGTTCCAGTTCTAGCTTGTATTTCACCGCCGCCGCCCGCGAAGGGGCCACAATCATGGCCTTCGCCTTGCCGCCCAATAGATGGGCCACTTTTGTGCGGAAGTGCTCCACAGCCAATTCGGTCTTTTTTGCTATGTTGGTGGGATTGAGCGAGAGCCACTTCGCCAAGGCCCGTTTGCCGCTTTTCTCGTCCACCCGCTTATCCGCATCAGCCGTACCGATTCTTAGGGCCAATTCGTAGTGAATATAATTCTGCAACACATCCAAAATAAACCCCTCCTCAATGGCCTGTTGCATAGTGTAAAGATGAAACGGCACAGGCGGGTTGATGGCTGATGGTGGCAGGCTAGGATTTTTTGGCCGGCCAAACAGCGACAGGGTGGAATGCTTAGGGGTCGCTGTAAAGGCAAAGTAACTGGCATTGCCGGGACGCTGGCGGGAGGATTGCCACACAGACAGGCGTTCTTCCTTGGACAGCTTTTCCCATTCCTCCTCGCTCTGTCCGGTCAGCACATAACGCAAATCATCCGCCGTGCTGCCGCCAGTGCTGCTGTGCGCTTCATCAATCAGGATGGCAAAGCGACGGTCGCGGAGGTTTTTTTCGCTCAGGATCAGGTTTTGGGCATAGGGGAAGGTTTGCAGCGTCACCACAATAATCGGCGCACCGGACAACATCGCCTCCGCCAGCCGCTGGCTTTTCGGCTTGCCCGACTTCTGCTTGTCAATCGCACAGACCACGCCGGTTTGATGCTCGATTTGCACAATCGCCTCCTGCAACTGCTGGTCCAGCACCGTGCGGTCGGTCACGACGATGACGCTATGGAAGTAAGGCTCGCCATCCGGTCGGCGTAGGCGGATCAGTTCATGCGCCGTCCAAGAAATCGTGTGGGTCTTGCCGGAACCGGCGCTGTGCTGGATCAAATACGGTTGCCCCACCCCTTCCAGCCGCACCGCTTCAACGATCTTGCCCACGCCTTCCCACTGGTGGAAGCGTGGAAATAGTTGGGTTTCCTTGGTGTATGGCCTGCCACTGGCATCCTCAGCCGGTTTCTTTTCCAGCACCACGAAACGGTGGAAGATGCGCAACCAGTTGTCGCGGACCAATACCCGTTGCCAAAAATAGCTCACCGGATAACCGCCAATATTGCTAAGTGGGTTGCCCGCCGCGCCGTCATTACCTTGGTTGAACGGCAGAAACACCGTGGACTCGCCGGCCAGCCGGGTCGTCATGCGAATGTCGCTATCGCTCATCGCGAAATGCACCACCGCCCCATGTTTGAATGCCAGCAGCGGCTCCACCCTTCCGGTGTTCTCGTTCTTCAACGGGCGGTCTTGCCGATATTGCAGCATCGCGGCATCCACCGACTGGGTGAAGTCGGTTTTAAGCTCCACGGTGGCAACGGCTATACCGTTGATGAAGAACACCAAATCAATCGAATTGCCGGACTCCAACGAATAGCGCAATTGCGCGACGACCCGTAAGCGATTGGCGGCGTAGCGTTTTAATACTTGCTCATTGCGCCCGTCTTCCGGCAGGGCTTGGGACATTTGGAGATTGCCCGCACCCACTTGCGAAGCCCCGCCCCCCGCCAGCGAG
>Ga0209697_10001891_pt1 | contig 31281 bp, 29 predicted proteins | sample AliMusrvi5mmetaG_FD_184115 | JGI IMG/M metagenome (GOLD analysis project Ga0209697, IMG submission 184115) | Freshwater lake bacterial and archeal communities from Alinen Mustajarvi, Finland, to study Microbial Dark Matter (Phase II) - Alinen... | ecosystem: Environmental > Aquatic > Freshwater... | reverse complement strand
CCTTCAACTGCAGAGATAAGCTCTGAAACCAAGAGAGGCTTGGTCCATACTGGATAAAAACTTCTTGTCGAATAAAAGCGGGCCAGATTGCTGCCGAGGGGCAAAGATTCAGTAATGCCGGAGCCTTTCTGATGCGAGTGGCGGTCAAAATGGCGTCGGATATGTTCTGCTATACTATTGCCGGGATGGCTCTTTTGAGGAACAAGAGAATTCTCTTGCTTGTGCTGAAGGTGCACCTGAGGAGAAACAGCATGTCTTTCCGGAACAGGCTTAACCGGACTGAAAGCAAGCCAGAGAAGAAAAATACCGATCATACGTTTTGGTATGCGTTTATACTACGATTCGGCCTTAACGAGTGCAGAAAGACAAGATCAGGATTGAGCAGTGGTGACTTGATTGCATAGTCACTGTCTCCATGATAGATAAAGAGACAGCTTCCGCCTTTAATAAGGTCAATAACCTGCTGAAGAGTGTCAAAAGAGAGTGCGGGACACCCCTGACTTCTACCAAGGCGCCCATGCTGCCTGATATAATCATAGGAGACATAAGCAGCCCCATGAATGACGATGCTTCTTGCTTCGGCATTGTCGTTAATCCCCCTTTCCATACCTGCAAGTTTAAGAGAATAGCCGTTTTTTCCGTCATAGGTCTCACCGGTGGTATAAAATCCGAGACTGCTCCGATGAGAACCATGTGCGTTGGAAAAACTTTCCGCATAATTTTCACCGCTGCCGCTTCCATGTGCAACAAGCCCTGAATAAAGCAATCGACATTGGTTTATGTCAATGACAAAAAGTCGTTCATCAATTGATGCCCGGTTAAAATCAATGATGGTAAGAATACCATCACGATTGACCTTTCCCTGTTCTTTAAGGGAATAATAACCGGAAAGTGCCTTGCTGAGCACCAATGGATCTATTTTATTTTTCAGTTCCGGAGATTGGGAGAGTACCGAAAGAGTAGTGCGGAAAGCATTGTTTTCAAAACCGAGCGAGCGTCCTTCGGAAGGAAATACCATCATCAGCATCATAAAAAGCATGGAAATCAATCGAATCATAAGCAACCTCTCACGGGATTAAACCTGTTTCCCCAAACAAGGGAAACCGGCATAAACAAAAGCCGAAACTCCTGAATGTTAGCGATAAAAAAAGCTTTGTACTGCCTCTGCATGACAACAGAGAGAATTGGAACCACCATTTTATGGTAAGTCGATTTTTTCCTCGGGGAAAAGAAAGTCCCTCTTGAATCCGAAAATACTCTACAACAAGAAACCGCCGGGAAAAATACTCAGGAAGGATAGTATTTTTTCCCGTCACCGTCAAATCTGACGGAGTTCTGTCCGCACTTGCAGGCTTTTCTGAATACGCGCTTTTTCGTTATAGGAACAGCCTGTTTTTCATTACCAAAAGTAAAATATTTGTAATGGCTACCAGTCCGTCGAAGAGAGACCTATAATCTCCTTGTAGGCAATGGCCGCTGCACAAGCCGAAACAGGCACGGTTACAAGAAGTCCCACACCAAGAAGCAGCAGACCTAAAAAATTAAGTGCGCAAAGGACCAACGCAAAACCAAAAAAAGAGAACCAGTTTCTGGTAATGATTTTACGGCTGATCTCCATAGCAGACCAGAAATCCATCCGGTAATCAATGATAAGAAAGGTGGCAAACATATATCCTACGGCAAGATAAACACCAGGAACAATAAGGAGTACAAATCCTATGCTTACCAGCAGGCCACCAGCAAGACTGGAAAGAAACAGAGGAAGAAAATAATTGAAGCCCCTGAAAAAATCTCCGAATTGAAAAGGCTTTCCCTTTACTGTCATGAAGGCGACAATGCTGTATCCGGCATAAAACGAGGCAGCAATTGCAGAAAAAATAAAGGAGCCCGGAGCATGCAGGGAGGAACTTAATGCAGACGCGACAAAAACAATGAGAGTGAATCCGACGAACTCGCCGATGTGCTCTTTGAACATCTCCCAACCCTGCCTGATATAGTCCTGAGAATTAACGGATACAGGTGCATTGAACTGTTGATCGAACAGCTGCGGATCGACTTTAAGACCAAAATCAAAAGCGGCCATAACTCTTCTCCTTTTTTATTAACGGTTGTCTTCATATTACATATAGGTCACAAAAAAAAGGCCCCAATCGAAATCATTACAAGAAACATTTGCCTCAGGCAGCAGGATAGGGCTCTGTTGCCGGTTTCCCGCAATCAGAGGATAGAACACATACGCTGTCTGCAAAAAAAAGCTGGGTATTAAATTTTGATATAAAAGCCGCCAGGGTATTGTCTTGCCTAAGTGCAACAACTGCTCCATCCTGCCAGATTCCATTTTCATGATACCATTTGCTTTCCGGAGGATCCCCCTGATTCTGATGGATGTTGTGAACGCCATGCCCCGTTCTGAAAGGTTCACCAAATATAAACAGCTTTTTGGAGGACTTTAGAAGAGGCTCAAGATCCCTGAATGCGGCTGGCCCTGTTCCATATTTCCATGATGCCCTTAATGGTTCTTCCTCTGCAGCAGCATCATGATTATTTGAATCAGGCACAACATCCCGAACATCGCAAGCCGGCTGAAGCAAAGGAGTGCGATAGTAATCAATTGCACCCGAACCGGGATGTGAATCAAGAGGATGCCAGCCCTCCTGAAAATGAAGAATTTTATGCAAAGCACCGGAAGGAAGCTCTACCAAACGCCATTGAAGCCCGTGTGCATCATTCTTGCTGTCAAGGTCTACCGCACAGCGAAAAACTCTGCCGTGAGCGCGCACCTTCAGATTACAATGGTAATAGGTTCCTTCGTTCGCCGCATGATCGCAGTAATAATTCAACAGTGTACCGACCAGAACACCATATCCATCGAAGAGTGGCATAAAAAATCCTTTTGCTCAATAAACCGGGTTATTGAAACATATCAACGCAAGATACGCAACTACCACGCAGAAGGCAAACTGGATGAAGAGGCCCGTCCTGCCTCCCGGGCAAGCGCAGCCGCGCAGAATGCTCTTTATGCCGCAGGCTTATCGCCCAACAAGCGATAGTGCGCAGATATAAGATACGTCGGGTGTCCTGGCCACTGGTCCCGGTGATGCAATGAAGATTTAGCATCAGGCACCAGACACCAGACACCATGAACTGAAAATGGTTTGATGAAACTCCATATCTTCAATTATAAAAAAGTGCTGAGGTGAAGGGATGGATTTTGGCATTATGGTAATCTTGAGGATCTATGAAACTCTATTGCCGGAAAACCTTATTTTTGACGAAAGGATGGCTCTTTTTGCTGGGCACATCGGGGGAAGTGGTTCAATCGCAGGAATTAGAAGAACATAACGGAAACAGGAGATGAACACTGCTGGACAAAAGTTTCTCTATAAAGGCTCTGAGGCTGAGATAACAGAACACGCCGCTGCGCTCATTATTTCTGAAGCATATCGGGCTGTTAATGAGCACGGGCGTTTCTCTCTTGCTCTTGCAGGCGGGAAATCGCCGGGATCACTGTATCGGCAACTTGCGCGAGGTGTTGCGACCGATACTTTTAATAATTATGGGCTTCAACTCCCCTTGCCTGACGCAGCGGTCAGAAAAGGGAACATAACCTGTATGCCCTGGGAGAAGACATGGCTTTTCTGGGGGGATGAACGAGGTGTCCCTTTCGACGATAAAGAGAGTAATTACCGGATGGCCCGGGAGACACTGCTATCACAAGTATCTCTTTCTGAAAACCATATTTTTAGAATGCCCGCAGAACAGGAAGATGAAAATGAGCCTGCTTTAGGGTATGAAGAGACCATGCGTAATTTTTTTATGCCTGACAACGCGTTGTCAGAAAAGGAGTTTCCGACGTTTGACCTTATAATTCTCGGGCTTGGAGAAGACGGGCATACTGCATCATTGTTTGCTGACAATGCAAAGGCTCTTCAGGAAAATAAACGATGGGCTATTGCTGTCAACGAGCCGTTAGCCAAGCCACCGGGAAAGCGGCTTACGCTCACTCTGCCGGTCATCAACCATGCACGGAACGTGCTGTTTTTTACCGCTGGTAATGAGAAAGGAAAACTTGCAGAGAGAATATTTCTTGAAAAAGAGAAGAGTGTACCGGCAAGCCTTGTTGATCCTCTGAACGGCAAAACGTTCTGGTTTACCCACTCAACTATAAATCGTTGCAGCTGACTCAGGTCCACTGGAATGGATCGGGTAGGGCTCAGGCGGAGTCCCTTGAACAGATTTCCTTATGGCATCAACAATTTCCCATGAATGTTCGACACTGTCCTGACGAATAAAATTCATCTGCTCGCCAGCAATGGCATCAAGCAACAGACGATGATATGGCGTCATACCTTCTTCGGCAAATGAGGTTTTATAATCGAATTTCATGTAGACCGGGTCCGTAATCACCGCTTCACCCGGACGTTTAGCTCCGAATCGCAATGCAATGGTCTCTTCAGGTTGAATAGAAAGAATGACCTGATTGGAGGTATAGCTGCAGCTTTCAGCAGGTCCAAAATAGTTCTGGGGAGGGCACTTGAAGGTAATGACAATTCTGGTCTGCGTTTCAGCAAGGTTTTTGCCAGCCTTCACAAAAAAAGGAACGTCTTTCCACCTCCAGTTATCGATATAAAATTTCAGTGCGGCAAAGGTTTCAACCGTGGAATCAGGAGCTACGTTTTTTTCAGCCCGATATCCTTCGTACTGGCCAAGAATAACTGACTCCCCGGCAGTGGCAGCTGTAAACGGACGGATCGAACGGAGAACCTTGGCTTTTTCATCGCGCACTGAATCTGCGGAAAGATTCACCGGCGGCTCCATGGCAACGGCAGCAAGCAGTTGAAGAGCATGGTTCTGGATGATATCGCGAAGCAGACCTGCCTCTTCATAGAATATGCCACGGTCACGGATACCAAAATCCTCTGCAATGGTGATCTCCACATTAGCTATGAAATTGCGGGTCCATAATGGCTCAAAAATGCCGTTGGAAAACCGGAAAACCATAATGTTCTGCACCGGCTCCTTGCCGAGGTAGTGATCAATTCGAAATATCTGATCCTCTCTAAACACCTCACCGATGACAACGTTCAGCTGACGCGCTGTCTCCAAGTCTCTTCCATAGGGCTTCTCAACGATAATTTTTATCCACCCGCCACAGGACTCTTTTTTTCCTCCAAGCCCTGCCTGATCAAGATTTCTGATAATAACCGGCGCAAGATCAGGCGGTGTTGCCAGATAATAAAGAATATGCTCGCAAAGAGAGGCCTCATGCGAAACAGCCATAACCTCCTTGTAAAGATCCTGATAGCTGTCACCTTCCTTAAAATCAAGTTTTACATAAAAAAATCTGGAACAGAATGCTTTGAAAGAGAATTCATCAAGAACAATACCGGGAGAAAAGGTTAAAAGTTTTTCGTGAACAAGGGAGCGAAAATCCTCATTGGAAAGAGCGGAACGTCCGACACCGATAATGCGATATTGATCCGGCAGGTGCCCCCACTGCGCAAGCTCATAAAGCGAAGGATAGAGTTTACGGGCGGCAAGGTCGCTGTTGGCACCAAAAATAACGACAGTAAAATTATCGGTTTTTACCTTCATTATTCGTGCCCGGTTATGGTTTTTCAGTGAAGGGGTGCCCACCGAACTCATATCGCAATGCAGAAACGACCCTGTCGGATAAATTTTCTTCGGAACGAGAACGATAACGGCTGAAAAGAGATGCCGCAATCACAGGAATTGATACCTCTTGTTCAAGAGCGGCCTCAACCGTCCAGCGTCCCTCTCCTGAATCGGCTATACGACCACTGAGAAACTCAAGTTTTGGATCTCTCTGAAATGCGCGAACTACAAGGTCCATCAACCAGCCCCGAATAACCGAACCATTTGCCCAGACTCTTGAGACCTCTTCAAGATTAAAATCATGATGACTGGAGGCAAGAAGATTAAATCCTTCTCCGATAGCCTGCATCATACCATATTCAACTCCGTTATGAACCATTTTTGCAAAATGACCGGAACCTGACCCTCCCATATAACCATACCCGTTTTCCACACACATATCTTTCAGCAAGGGCGCGACAAGATCATAAGCACTTTTAGCCCCTCCTACCATAATACAGGCGCCCCTCCGGGCTCCTTCCAACCCGCCGCTTGTGCCTGCATCAAGGAAATAAATCCCGTTTTCATTGAGGCGTTGAGCTCTTTTCTCTGAATCTGTATAATGTGAGTTTCCGCCATCTATGACGATATCCCCCGGCTGCAGCAACGCTGAAAGGGTATCAAGTGTCTTGTCCACCGGAACGCCGGCAGGCACCATAAGCCATATAATACGGGGTGATGGCAACATGGCGGAAAGATCCTGCAGAGAGGTTGAGGCAACCGCTCCTTTTTCAGCAAGAGAGGCAATTGCATTTTCAGAAAGATCGAAGACAACAAGATCATGACCGCATTCAAGAAGATGCTGAGCCATATTGAACCCCATTTTTCCGAGACCTACAAATCCTATCTTCATGATGTTATATCAGCATTATTGACAAAACGCTCAGCACTTAGCGCAGTGCAGCAGGCTATACTTCCAGCTGCACCATTAACCATCTCTTTATACAGGTCAACGACGACACTATTAATAGAGGCCCATGACTTTGTTTCTGCAAAGGCGAGACCGCGAGCTTGAAGTTCCTGGTAGTGAAGAGATTTACCAGACAATTCAAGGCATTTACTAAAAAAGTCATCAACATCTCCTGATCGGGCAAGAAGGCCTGCTCCAGATCTCTCAACAATATCCCGACAACCTCCTTTATCCGAAACCACCAAAGGAAGACCCGAAGCAATAGCTTCCAGCGCAACATTGCAAAATGCCTCCGTGATTGATGGAAAAAGAAAAACATCCCCACTTGCGTATGCCTCGGAAAGCTCAACTCCGGTAAGATAGCCGGGAAAAACGGCTTCAGGCATTCTCAGCTTCATTTCCGCTTCCTTGGGGCCGGAACCTACGAGAACAAATCGGACGCTGTCAGCGCAGCCTGCTTCGATAAAACGGTCGTAGACCTTGATAACAACCTCAATATCTTTGTAAAGCACAAAGCGTCCTGCAAAGACAAATACCGTCCTTCCTGTAGCGTTCCACTTAACACGAAGTTGTTCGGACCGGTGAGATGGATCAAAAAGCTCTTTGTCAACTCCTCTCGACCATATCGCAATATTTCTGATGTTTTCTTCTTCAAGTTTCCGACGAACGCTCTCATTTGGAGCAAACACTACGTCACAGCAATTATAAAACCATGTCAGATATTTCCAGAATGGCCTTTCGGCAAACTTAAGCTTGTAATACTTCAAATATGAGGGGAAATCCGTGTGGAAAGCGGAGGCAAGTGGCAGTGACCTCTCTTTAGCGTAGAGAAGAAACTTTCTTCCAACAAAATCCGGAGTCGAAATATGAACGATATCAGGAGCGAATGCATCAAGCTGGCGCTTTGTTTCTGAGCTGAAAAAGCCAAGTTTATAGTCAGGATATTGCGGTAAGGGTAAAGCCGGTACGGTGTGTACCGTTAGACCGTTATGATTATCAAGAGGCGAAACATCAGGAGACCAGACCGTAACCTGATGGCCGTTATTGCGGAATGAAGAAACCAGCTGTGAGATTGATTTTACTGCGCCGTCCTTGTCCTTGACATAAGTCCCCGAGTATAAGGCAATCTTCATAAAAAGAGAAACAATATCCTGATAAACGAATAAGTTCAGATACTATAGACAGTATCAAAACCCTTGCGGTGAAGCATACAAAATCTTCAACAAAAGGTAACATTTCCCCTTAAAAATCCATCAAGACTACCAAAATCAGTTCAATTTCAGAGAGAGCCTGGCAATTTTCGGATGAACAAGTTTTTTGTAATCCTCGTATGAAAGGCGGAGAAGTTCATTATGCGCTCCGGCATTGAATGCTATTTCATCATCACTCTCAAGTTCTTCCGATACATAGACATCCATACCATAAAGGTTACCAAACGGCGGCATGGCGCCAATTTCACATTCAGGGAACAATCCGGCAAATTCTTTTTCACCAGCAAGTTCAACATCCCGTGTATCAGTGATTTCACGTAAACGCTCGAAATCGAGTTGGCGCGAAGCGGGCAATATCACCATAGCCATTTTTCCGGCAATATTGACCATAACAGTTTTAGCAAGTTCTTTGCCGGGAACGTGTGCAGCAGCAGCTATTTCCTGTGCTGTATAAGCAGCAGAATGACTGACAACAAAATACCTGACCCCATGGCTGTCAAGAAACTCTCTCAATCGACGAATAGGCATTGCACCCTCCTTGTATTAAAAGCATTTCATTAGAAAATACCAGAGATCTTCTAAAAAAGACTATTCGTAATGTTGATGGAACAAGCTTAACCTCTGTAAAATCAAGAACTGATTCGACTCACTGTCTGTCAGACGGGATAGGGCTAAAATCTCAAAAAAACGGAGAAAAGGCTATCCCCGTTAAAAGCTGCCTGATTATTCACTGGGTTTTCGCTATCAGCAGTTCACAATCAAACCTTCTTTACGAAGTTACGAATTCCAAAAGCAATAGCCAATGAGTTGACGGTTATACATCCATCCTAAATATATTATTCCATGATTATTTTTCGATTTCCAACCAACTCTTAAGCGCAGGGAGGGCCGTCCGATAGCCTGCATCCAGAAGATCAGGCACCTGGTCGAAATCAATAAGGTTAAAGCGGGAAAGATCAGGCGAAATACATAAATCAACCGATTCTATCTGGATTGCCGTTGTATTGGTAATGGAACTGTAGAAAGCGTTCAGCAGAACACCGATGATGTTATTAGGCTTGTTGAAGGCATGACGGGCAAGAAGATCGACACAAATTACCGATTCTGCTCCACTTTCGACCAACGGAGAGACCGGTACGTTTTCAATAAGCATACCGTCAACCAGCAACGCCCCTGCATAGTCAACAGGGCGGAAAATACCGGGAATACAGCTGCTTGCCATAACGGCTAATGCCACATCACCTTCAGTAAAAACAACTTTTTTACCCGTTCCGATATCAGTGGCAACGATTGAAAGGGGAATCGAGGCATCCTCTATATTTTTGCGTCCCAGCAACTCGGTTACGATACCGCCAAATTTTTTGTTGGACAGCAGACCATACTGAGAAAGCGCCAGACCTGAAATGTCCAGCCAGTTGAGATCGAAAGCAATATCGCGTATTTCCTGCCAGCTTTTACCAAAGGCGTAAAGCGCAGCGATAAACGCGCCGATACTTGTACCACTCACCATTGAGACGGGGATATTCAATTCAGTCAATGCCCTGAGAACTCCTACATGGGCTCCACCGAGAATTGCCCCGCCCCCCAATGCCAGACCTGTTTTTTTCATACGACGATTACAATTCATTTGTTTTCCCGGATCTTGAAAAATGTGACCTGCACTACTGAAAAAATGTGACAAGGAATTTCAGAAACCTCAACTTCCTGCTGGTGTAAGGGGGATAACGCAAATCAGGATCGGGATAAAGCGAGCGTGTCAGAACGCTCCGTTTAAAGGAAAACGTATCAAAACCGGCATGGCCGTGATAAGCTCCGAAACCGCTGCTGCCGATTCCTCCAAAAGGAAGTCCGGGAATAGATGCCTGAAAAAGAAAGTCGTTGATACATACTGCACCGGAACAGGATTGACGCACTACCCGTTCCTGCACCTTCCGTTCAGCAGAAAAAAGATAGAGGGCAAGCGGTTTAGGTCCTCTCTGAATACCTTCAAGTGCCTCACCGATATCCCTATAGGAAAGAACCGGCAATAACGGGCCGAAAATCTCTGACTGCATAACTTCTGAGTCCAACGTCACTCCCTTAAGAATTGTCGGCGCAACATAATATTCATCCCTATCGGTAAGTCCTCCACTCCATGGCGAAGAACCGGAAAGAAGCTTTTCAAGGCGATTGAAATTATGTTCATTGACAATGCGGGGATAATCCGGACTCAACTGCGGATCAGCACCGTAAAATTCGGTTACAGCTTCCTGCATATACCCGAGAAGTTCATCCTCAACACCCTTGTGCACAAAAACATAATCGGGCGCTATGCAGGTCTGTCCTCCATTTAAAAACTTTGCCCATACAATCCGGCGCGCTGCCACCCTCAGGTCAACATCCGCTTCAACAATACAAGGACATTTACCTCCAAGTTCGAGCGTCAAAGGAGTCAGATGCTTTGCTGCAGCATGCATGACCTCCCGACCGATCGCCTTGCTTCCTGTAAAAAACAGATAGTCAAAGTGCTCTTCGAGCAGTGCCTTGGATGTTTCCTCGCCCCCTTCTATCACGCAAAAGGCGTTTTTGTCAAGGTAGTGAAACAATCCTTCGGCAATAACTTTCGAGGTATGACGGGCATGTTCCGATGGTTTGACTACCGCACAGTTACCTGCAGCGATTGCGCTGATAAGAGGTGCAAGACAAAGGTTCAGCGGATAGTTCCAGGCACCTATGATAAGAACAACGCCATAGGGTTCAGGAGTGTAAAAGCCTTGTCCCGGCTGGTAGATATGTGGAATAGAAACCCGATGGGGTTTCATCCATAATTTAAGATACTTGAGAGCGAAGCGGATCTCACCGCGAAGATATCCTGTTTCAGTTAAAAAAGTCTCTGCAGGGGACTTTCTGAAATCTTCATACAATGCATCCGCAATTTTCTCTTCGCGCTCGATAAGAAATGCTTCGAGAGCAAGGAGTTGAGAACGCCGCCATGCAATATCACGAGTTATGCCACCTTCAAACGTCTCTCGCAATACCGCAAGTTGAGGAAAATCGTGATCTTTTTGCATGAGAGGATGCGAAGAAATAATAGATTATCCTTAAACCTACAAGGAAATTACCCGCAAAGGATTATCATCTGGCAATGTAACGAAAAACCAGGCTGAGCGGAACCATTCACCACCCATTCATCAACTGCTTTTTTGACGGACACAATCCGTTCAGTACATTACTGAACAAGAAGCTTTATAACCCATATTTCTCTTCAAATGGATTGGATAATGCTGCCGGAAACCTGGATCGCCCTTACAACGTTAACGGCGCTTGAAATTGTGCTTGGCATCGACAATATTATCTTCCTTTCGATTATTGTTGGTCGGCTACCAAAAACGCAGCAAAGCAAAGGCAGGATTATCGGCCTTGGACTTGCCATGTTGACAAGAGTTGCCCTTCTGCTCTCAATAACCTGGGTTATGGGGCTTACGGCCACTTTGTTTACCATACTTAGTCACCCGGTTTCAGGCCGCGATATCATTCTGATTTCAGGGGGACTCTTTTTGATTGCAAAAAGCACTCAGGAAATCCACCAAAGTCTTGAAGGTAGTGAACAGACCATGAAAAGCGGCTCGGCCGGCAGTTTCGCCTTCACTATGGTGCAGATTGCCATACTCGATATTGTTTTTTCCCTTGACTCGGTCATTACTGCTGTTGGACTTGCGAACAAAGTCGAAGTGATGATTATCGCCATTGTCATCGCAATCCTCGTCATGATGCTTGCTTCAAAAAGTATCAGTGATTTTGTTGATGAGCATCCAACCATTAAAATGCTTGCCTTGAGTTTTCTGATCCTTGTCGGAGTTACCCTGTTTGCCGAAAGTGCAGGCTTTGAAATTCCAAGGGGATACATCTACTTTGCCATGGCGTTTTCCGTATCTGTTGAAGTGCTGAACATCCGTATGCGAAAAAAAACGTCTACCCCGCTGCATCTGCACAACACCCTTCCTGTTGATGAAGAGAGCGAGTGACCGGCAGGAAAACTCTCTGAGTCTTGCGGTTGTTTTGTACATTATAAAAGGATAAGTATACCTGAATAGATCACCTCTTATAAGGATCGATCAGATATGACACTACCATCAAAGCTTACCCCCGAACAACTCTACAGAACCTGTAACCCTCAGGAGTTCAGCTTCAACACGACAGCTGACCTTGATGGTCCGGTAATAGCCACCGGCCAGAAAAGGGCATTCGACGCCATAAGTTTCAGCATGGGAATAAAGCATGACGGGTTCAACCTTTTTGCTCTCGGCCCGAACGGCACTGGCAAACAGACCGCGATCATGCACTTCCTTGGCAACTCAGCCCCTGAAGCCCCGATACCTTCCGACTGGTGCTATGTCAATAATTTTGAAAAGCCGCGTCACCCAAAAGCGTTGAGACTCCCTGCCGGAAAAGCGGGTGCACTTTCACATGATATGGAACAACTTGTCGAGGCGCTTGTTACAGTGATACCATCCGCATTCAGCAGTGAGGAGTACCAGGTTCAAGAGAAAAATATCCGTGAACAATTTCAGGAGCAGCAGGCTAATGAAATAGCTGAACTGGAAAAAAAAGGAGCTGAAGAACACATTGCACTCATAAGAACTCCCGCAGGCTTTGCCTTCGCACCGGAAAAAGATGGAGAGGTCGTCAAGCCGGAAGAGTTCATGATGCTGAAAAAAGAGGAGAGAGAGGCAATAGAGGAGAAAATCATCGCTCTAAAAACAGCGATGCAATCTATTATGGCCCAGATACCGAAATGGCAGAGAGAAACCCAGGAAAAAATCAAGGAACTGAACCGGAACATTGCGAGTTTCGCTGTAAAACCACTGATTGCTGAACTCAGAACTGAGTATAACGAAATTGAAGAGGTAAGCAGATATCTTGAAATTTTAGAGACCGACATTATTGAGAACTTTGACCAGTTCCTTGACAAAGAATCTGACAATAAAGAGTTACTCCCGGGAATCTATCCCGGGAAATTCTCACAAAAAGGAGCCTCGTTTAACCGTTACCGGGTCAATGTCATTGTCGACAACAGCGTTACAAAGGGAGCTCCTGTTGTTTATGAAGATAAACCCTCATACCAGAATCTTGTAGGCAACATTGAACACATCTCCCAGTTGGGCACATTGGTGACAGACTTCACTCTCATCAAGCAGGGTGCGCTGCACAGAGCAAACGGAGGATACCTGCTCATTGATGCAAGAAGGCTGCTGGCCGAACCCTTTGCCTACGAAGCACTCAAAAAAGCGCTTAGAACCCGTCATATCCGGATTGAATCACTTGCTCAACTCTACAGCCTTATCAGTACTGTATCGCTTGAACCCGAACCGATTCCGCTCGACATCAAGGTGATTCTGCTGGGAGAACGATATCTCTACTACATCCTCAGCGTTTATGACCCTGACTTTACCGAACTTTTCAAGGTCGCTGCAGATTTTGAAGACGAACTGCCGGGCGACTTTGACGGAAAACTTGCCTACGCCCACATCATCAGCTCAATCGTTCACAAGGATAACCTGCATCATTTTGACAGAGGCGCGGTTGCAAGGATTGTTGAACACGGAAGCCGTATCGCTCAAGATTCAACAAAACTGAGTGCTCACATTCAAAGCATCTCAGATCTCGTCCATGAGTCGGACTACTATGCCATGGCCGCAACACGGGAAATCGTGCAGGCAGAGGACGTAGAACATGCAATACATGCAAAACGCTTCCGGTCATCGAGAATCCGGGAAAAAATCAGGGAAGCGACCCTGAGAAACTCCATTCTTATTGATACCGACTCGGAAAAAATCGGCCAGATCAATGGCCTTGCCATATACTCTCCGGGGGGACAGAGCTTTGGACATCCGGGCAGAATAACAGCAAGAGTGAGACTTGGAAAAGGAGAAGTGATTGACATAGAGCGAGAAATTGAAATGGGAGGTCCGATCCACTCCAAGGGCGTGATGATTCTTTCAGGATTTCTCGGCGCACGATTCGGCACTGATCAGCCGCTCTCTCTCTCCGCTTCGCTGGTATTCGAGCAGTCATACAGCGGTATAGAGGGCGACAGCGCCTCTTCTGCTGAATTGTATGCCCTGCTTTCGGCCATCTCAGGCGTCCCTATCCGGCAATACTTTGCCGTGACTGGTTCGGTAAACCAGTTTGGACAGGTACAGGCAATAGGAGGGGTGAACGAAAAAATTGAAGGCTTTTTCGATCTTTGCAATGCAAGAGGATTGACAGGAAAACATGGCGTTCTCATACCTGCATCGAATGTCGAAAACCTCATGCTCCGCCATGACGTCGTTACGGCGGTCAGAGAAGGGCTCTTTGTCATTTTTCCGGTATCAGATGTTGATGAAGGAATTGAGATACTGACAGGCATTCCTGCGGGAGAATTGGATAAAAGTGGCTGCTACCCTTCCGACTCCGTCAACGGTATGGCGGTTGCAAGGCTGAATGAAATGGCGGAAAAAATTAAAAAATTCAGTTCATCTCAGAATGATGACGATCAATAACCGGGCATCAGAAACATAAATAAGTATTGTTATGCCGGAACGACAGAAAAACGCTCGTATACGCCATATAGCTGTCGCTCTCGACTGCTCACCACACAGCAGAGCGTCTCTCGGAGCGGCAGCTGAACTTGCCCGGCTATTGAACGCTGAGCTTACCGGTATTTTTGTTGAAGACATCAATGTCCTCCGGATGGCGGATCTCCCTTTCTGCCATGAAATCCGCATGTTCACTGCGGAATCTGAAAAAATTGATGCCTCTACCCTTGAGCGCTCTCTCAAAGTACAGGCAAAAGATGCAGAAGAATCCCTGCAGCGTATTGCAGATGATTTGATGATAAAACAGTCGTTCAGGGTATCGAGGGGGATTGTACCGGCAGAGGTCATTGCTGCAGCTGGTGAAGCTGATCTGCTCGTTCTCGGCCGCAGCGGCAGATCTCCTACCTGCCGCAAAGGACTCGGCTCAACAGCAAGAAAAGCTCTTGAAGAGGGGAAAAAGCCTGTCCTGTTCATTCGACCGGGATTCTCGGCTAAAGAGTGGCCGGTGTTACTGCTCTATGATGGGTCGGAGGGATCGCAAGAGGCTCTCTCTGCTGCGATCAGCATTATAAACCCCGGCATGAGGCTCAACGTGCTGATTCTTGGTGAAACCCAGGCAAAAAGTGTAGAGATGGAACAGGCGCTTTCAGAAATAATGGCGCTTCCGGATAGTGCTGTTGAGTACCATCACTTACCTCTATGTGCTGGAAAAACACTGATGCGCTACATCCGAATGGTGGATTCCGGCCTGCTCGTGCTGAGTGAGCGGATGAAGATGTCAAGGGAGGAGGTTCATCAGCTGATAAACGAAATAGACTACCCGGTGCTACTGGTATAAACCTGCCGCGCCATTCACCATGCTTCCGCGTTCAAATTTATATTATAATGAGATGCGGGTATTTAAAAATGCATAAGGAACAATGGCGGAAAACAAATTATCACTATGTCAGACAACACAATAGATCGTTTTTTTGGATATCTGAATTGGCTTTTCAATCCATTCCATGGCTTGAAGACAACGGAAGTCTATGATTTGATTGGCACCTCTTCACTTACCGAGAATGCGTTATATCTGAATCTTGGCTATTGGCGTGATGTGGATACAATTGATGAAGCCAGTGAAGAGCTTGCTCTGCTGGTGGCGAAAAGAGGCGGCATGGGTCCAGGTGATACTGTATTGGATTGTGGGTATGGTTTTGGCGATCAGGACATCCTCTGGGCAAGGAACATGAAACCCGAAAAAATCATCGGGCTGAATATTACGAAATCTCAGGTTGAGCGAGCCCGGATGAATGTTGCCGATGCGGGACTCGATAGATCAATAGATTTAAGAGAAGGTTCTGCAACAGCGATGCCAATTGAAAATGAGTCCATTGATCTGGTGGTTTCCGTGGAAAGTGCTTTCCACTATAGAACGCGTGAGGATTTTTTCAAAGAAGCGTACCGCGTTTTGCGTCCAGGAGGAAGGCTTGTGACAGCGGACATTGTACCAACAATAAACTCCGATAACCTCTTCAGGCGAATAGAGCAGGGGATTTCATGGAACCTTGTCGCTGGAAAATTTAATATCCCGCAGGAAAACTACTATTTAATCCCATCCTATAATGATAAACTCTCCAAAGCTGGATTTGTCAATATTGATATCAAATCAATACGTGACGATGTCTATACACCTCTTCATGAGTATCTGTCAAGAAACCAGACATTTGTCGGCAAGCTGCATCCACTTCCAAAAATCCTTGCACAATTAACCTTGAATCGTTCTGCAGAGAGTGTCTACGCAGGCCTGGACTATATTCTTTCCTATTCTAAAAAGCCATAATTTGAATACATCTTTTGGAACAAACAATGGTGGAACAAATTTGACAGAAGTTTTTTGGCTTCGAAGGGATGCTCATTTTGAGGCACAGAGAGAAAAATAATCAGAAAAAGTCCTGCTTGATTTCAGGACTTTTTCTGATTAGAGTAATGTATTTTATTACGTCTATTTTGCCACAATACAAGACAAGACAAAGCCTGTTGTATCCCTAAACAAAAATTAGTGATGGCTTAAAAGAAGAGAAGAACGATGATGTAAAATATATGCATCGAGAAGGGAAGGAATACCTGAAAATAGAGTGATTCCTGCATGAAAGTATTTGATGACTATTGAAGTTAGAAATTTACAGCCTCCATTAATTGCTCGATATCTTGATGGTGTTGAAAATAAAAACGACTTCATTGCGGTATATATTATGTATTTTCGTTAAATAGAAAGACATATTTCACGACGGTAAGCTGGACCTTACTATCCCCGAGGAGCTTGTGCATGAAGATTGAAAAGTTACTTATTCAACCCGAAGGAAAAACCCTTGAGTTCAAACAGGATATCACTTCGCCAAAGAACATTCTCAAAACTTTGATCGCCTTTGCCAATACTGCAGGAGGGATAGTGTTGATAGGAATTGAGGATGGCAGCAAAGCAGTGCTTGGGCTGGAACACCCTCTGGACGAAGAGGAAAGGTTGTGTAACCTGATTGCTGATTCTATTGAACCGCGACTAGCTCCAAATGTAGAGTTAGTCAACTGGAAAGGACGATCGCTGCTTTTGGTGGAGGTATATCCCAGCGCTTTGCGACCCCACTGGCTTAAATCGCAGGGTATCACTAATGGTGTACTGGTTCGGGTTGGCTCGACCAATCGGCAAGCTGATGGGCCATTGACAGCGGAAATGCGACGTTCAGCGCTGAATCTCTCTTATGATGAAGAACCTCTGCCGGACATCAACCCTGACACGCTGGACGTCCGGGTTGTGTCCGGGTTATTTGCAGGATTACGTGATTGGAGTGATCATGTGCCAGAAACATTACGGCTCGTTACTCAGTATCAAGGTCGACTTGTCCCGACAGTAGGAGGTATGCTTCTGTTCGGAACAGTGCGCGATCGCTATTTCCCTGATGCATGGGTTCAATGCGGTCGTTTTCGTGGCACCAATAAAACTGAAATTCTGGATCAGCAGGATATCAGCGATCACTTGCCTGTTGCCTTGGAAAAAGCCTTTGACTTTATCAAGAAACATGCCTCACGGGCGGCAGAGTTTGGTGAGTTGCGAAGGAAGGATGTCTGGAATATGCCGCTCAAAGCCATTCGTGAAGCCCTGACAAACGCCATTGTTCATGCAGATTATTCGCAACGCGGCGCACCAATTCGGGTGGCAATATATGATGACCGGATCGAAATTGAAAATCCTGGCCTTTTGACTGGAGGCCTGACTCTTGAGAGCCTTCGTTCTGGTGTCTCTAAGCTTCGTAATAGAGTCATTGGTAGAGTCTTCAAGGAACTTGACCTCATTGAACAATGGGGAAGTGGCTTTCAGCGCATGGATGATAATTGCCGTCAAGATGGTTTTCCTCCACCTGAGTTTGAAGAAATTGGCTACCATTTCCGCGTTATGATGTCGTTGCGACAAGTTCGTGAGACTACAGAAAGTTCGATTGATCAGCAGATTCTTGCTTGTATTATCCAACATGAAAATGAGGGAGGAGCCTCAATAAAGGATTTGGTGGCTGTAACAGGGTTGGTTGCTCGTTCTGTCAGGAGACATTTAGCAAATCTTGTTGAAACCGGCAGGATAGTCGCAATTGGAAAGAGTGCTTATGACCCGCAGAAACGGTATTTACCAGCCAAAAAGTCCAACTCACAATAGTTTATTACTTGACTGTTGCGAGCGGGTAAAAAAGAGATTCTTAATAAGAAGACGCAAAAGTTTATTGGATTGTGCACGTATTAAAACTCTATTGGAACACCCACTAAACCTTCCTGTCGATATTCTGGTCAAAAATCCATGCGTCGAGGAAAATCCATTTGTTTCCATGGTCCGAGCCAAAGCAAAACTACTGGAAATCACATAATAAATCCAACACAGTGCAAACCTTCACCGCCCACAACATGCAAATGAAAAAGCGCAATCAGATTCTCGTTAAAACAATATAAGGGTACACTTCCGGGCATTCCTCAATCTGGCCATGGGCCGGATGAATTTCAGTTTAACAAAACAGTTATTCCTGTTCGGTTAGCGCAATACGAAAATGAGAAACTTGTATCTCGATCCCAGGCAAAAAGGTTGCTCTGTCGTATAGAGAGGTTCAAACATGTAATTTTTGACTTTGATGGGGTGTCGGCTATAGGCCAGGCATTTGCCGACGAAATATTTCGCGTTTATGCCAAAAATCATCCTGACATTGTGTTGGTGCCAGTAAAAATGGAGCCAAATGTAGCGAAGATGGTTAATCGGTCTGGCAGCGGTTAGTATCATTGCACCGTTTTTTAACCTTTACATGGAAATCTATTCGTGGAGCTTTATAGATTTACCTAATTTTCAAACTGTAAGGCAGGTACCTGAACAAACTCTTTAACTGGTTTTGTCGTGGTTCAGGAATCACCACAACCTACAGGGGGAAGGAAAGTGCTGAGGGAAGCAGTTGGCAGTTGGCAGTTGGCAGTGAAGAAAGATAGACCCCTCACTTCGTTTCGGGATGACAAAAGAGACGGGGCGGGATGACGAAAATTATAACACCATACGTTCCATGAGAATGGCTGCTGATACTGAGGCATTCAAGGATTCAACACCGGGCTTGCTGCCGGAATGCGGAATTCTGACGAGGCGGTCGGTAAGCAATTTAACTGCTTCACTGACACCATTAGCCTCGTTACCGACTACCAGCAACTGCTTTTCAGGCCAGGAGGTGAACTCTCTGAAATCTTTGCCATCAAGTGATGCTGAAACGATGGAATAACCAAGCTTCTGTAGTCTCTGGAGTTCAAGGTCAAGACGGTCAACACCGTAATGACGAATACCATATATGCTCCCTGCACATGAACGGACTGCTTTAGAGTTGTACCTGTCGGCTGAGCCGGAACTGCAGATCATTGCTTCAGCTCCAAACCATACGGCCGTCCTGAGTATTGTGCCCACATTACCAGGATCCTGAACATCATCGAGCGCAACAATAAATGACTTCGACTGCTTGCCGCCAGCTGCTTTTGCGACCGTTTCAGTCTTGCTCAGCTGACGGTATACGCCAAAAATTCCCTGCGGGGTAGTGGTTTCCGATAGTTGTGAACACTCCCTGTCACTTATGGAGAATACTTTCCCCTGATGAGTTCGTAAAAACCTTTTACCTTCCGGTTCTCCCTCCCTGATGAGCAGCGCTACAAGCATCTCTTCGTCGGGAATATTCTGAGAGAGTTCTCTGACGGCACGAAGGCCTTCTGCCAGAAAAAGCCCTTCTGAATCCCTGAATTTTTTCTGATGCAGTTTTACATAGTGCTTTAACCGGGCCTTGCTTAACGCGGGTATTTCAAGCTGCGTCATCAGCGCGCTCCAGGTTTATTGAGCTTTGAAAACAGCGCTTTCGGATCATGAGAAAAATCTGTTGGCATAGGACCGGTTCCCTTCGCAAGAGCAGCACTGTCAAGCTCAACGGAAAATCCACTGTCGGCACTCTGCGACTCCTCATCGGCGACATTCATGCAGCGCCGGATATACTCATCGAAACTCGCCTTATCCATTGAATGACCCTCAAGAATAGATTGCTCTACCATATCGCATTCGGCTGCAGTTGTTTCGCGATTTGCCATGAGTGTGATTTTAAGAATCACCTCTTCACGGGAAACTTCACCAAAACCAACTTTTTTCACAAGCCGCTCAAAAGAGGCATCATCAATTTTTTCCATCATCTGAAGCAGCTCCCCAAGCCCGCCATACATCTCAGCATGCGCCCTGATGGTATCTTCAATTGATTCCCTGACTGGCAATACCGATTCTTCAGGGTCGAATCTATTGTCCTGAATAGATGGTTTGCGGGAGCTCCATTTCATACGATTCAAACTTTTTCCTCCAAGAAACTCCTCATCAACACTATACTCTTTGAGGCGATGCTGCATAATACCGGAACTTTTCTCTTTTGCGCGCCGTGTCGAAACCGAGTCAATATCATCGCGTTCTGCAAGAAGAAGCTTTACGACAAAAAGAATGCCTGTCAGGGCTGCGGCAACAATAAAGCAGAGAAGAATCAGCTCAAGCTTAAGACCAAAGAGCGACACAACCAGCACTTCCGCTGCAATCAGCCCACCAAAAAGAACCAGGAGAATCTTCAGAAAAAAACGTTCATTCATAGTTTCGGTATTGATTTTAAGCCATTGTGAGCTACGAAGACCACTATAACAGTAACTGGATAACGATGTCGCATATTGTTGAGAGATCAACCGGTCACCCCTTTGACAATTCACCGAATTTAAGTGTTATTATCAAATAAAATGAACTCAATAAAGCTTGATATGCAGGAAAAGAGTGTTGAACTGATTGCACCTGCCGGTGATATGACCTGTTTGCAAACCGCGCTGAATGCTGGAGCGGACGGCGTTTACTTCGGAGCGGAAGGGTATAACATGCGCGCAGGGAGCAGCAACTTCATCATTTCTGACTTTCCTGCCCTTAAAGCGCTCTGTAACAAGTTCAACGCCAAAAGCTATCTGGCACTTAACACCATCGTCTATGATGGTGAACTGAAAAAGATGACGCAGACCGTTGCAGCAGCGAAAACAGAAGGGTTCGATGCTGTTATCTGTTCGGACATGGCGGTCGTCGAGGCCTGCCGGAAAGCAGAGATGCCATTTCATATTTCCACTCAGGCTTCGGTCAGCAACTACACTGCGGTAAAGTTTTATGCCGGACTCGGCGCTAAAATGATTGTTCTGGCCAGGGAGCTTACCCTGGAACAGGTGCGCCATATTACCGGAAAAATAAAAGCTGACGGACTTGACGTGCGCATTGAATGCTTTGTTCACGGGGCGATGTGCGTCGCTGTTTCGGGGCGATGTTTTATGTCGCAGGATGTTTTTGGCCGTTCGGCAAACCGCGGACAGTGCGTTCAGCCCTGTCGGCGGCAGTATATCATTACCGACCCGGAGGAAAACGAGGAGTTGGAAATTGGTACCGACTATGTGATGAGCCCAAAGGACCTTTGCGCTGTCGAATTTATAGATGTCCTGATCGATGCGGGAATCAGCGGGTTCAAGATTGAAGGGAGAAGCCGAAGCCCTGAATATGTCAATACTGTAACGGCGGCCTATCGCAAGGCTATCGACTTCTGTAAAGAGCATCGTCACGATCCCGAATTCAGGACACAGTACAGTGCACTGACCGGTAGGCTGAAAAAAGAGCTTGCCCTTGTCTATAACCGCGGATTTTCTGATGGGTTTTATTTCGGAAAACCCATTGATGCATGGACAAGAGAGTATGGCTCACTGGCTGAGGAAAAGAAAATCTTTATTGGAGATGTAAAGAAATATTACCCGAAAGCCGGAGTGGCAGAAATCGTCATCTGTGCCCGTGGCCTCAACAGTGGCGACAAGCTCTCGATTCTGGGAGCTAAAACGGGAACGGTAACGGTGATTGCTGATTCTTTTTATACCAACGATCTGGCGGCCTCAGCTGCCGCAAAAGGTGACAGCGTCACCATCAAGTGCCCAAAAGTCAAAAAACATGACAAGGTTTACGTGCTGGAAAAAAGGATTTGAAAAAAAATAAATAGCAAAACAAACTATTGGAGCTTTGTTCTAACAAAAAGGTATTGCTTACATTTAATGAAAGAGCATTAATCCTTGCTGGTCAACTTTTTCTTTAGAATCAAGAGGAGAGGAGTACGGCCCGATGATATACAAAGTCATAGCAAAATCTGAGTTCAAGAGGTTTACTGATGCCCTGCTCCGGGATAATACCTCTTTCGGTCCCCGGCAGGTTGACACTGACAGCCGGGGAACGGCTGTATACCAGTTTCTGCCGGTAAGCTCATCTGACGATGTTGCTTTTGACTATACCGCGACAGCATCATCCGCGAAACACTTTTTTCTTCCATTCCGGGAAGAGTTGTCGCGCTTTACCTTTAATGATCAGGAGTGGGATCAGCAGATAACCTACGAGGCAAACCCCATTGTTCTGATCGGGCTCAGAGCGTGTGATATCAGCGCCCTGAATATTCTGGACGATGTTCTGCTCAACGGTCACTTCCCTTCTCCCTATTATCTTGCAAAACGCAAAAACACCTTTGTGATCGGCATGGACCATCTGCCGCTCCCTGACTGTTTCTGCAAGTCTATGAGCCATCATACCATTTCGACCGGCTTCAACGTCTTCTGTTCTGATATAGGAGAGGATTACTACCTCTCTATCAACTCATCGAAAGCCTTCAATTTTCTAAAGGAGTTCGATACCCGAGACCCGCATGACGATGACAACTGCCGGCTTGTTGAACGTCGTAAAATTATTTCAAACAGTTTTCTCTCGGAAGTTGACGTCACTGCGCTTCCAAGCATTCTCGATATTGAGTTTGACTCGCCCGTCTGGGAAAAATGGGGAAACAAATGCCTTAACTGCGGCACCTGTGCCATGGTCTGCCCGACATGTTACTGTTATTCTGTAGAGGAGTCTTTTGATACCGATCTGAAAGGTGCAAGCCGACAGAAAAAACTCTACTCATGCAACCTCGTTGATTTTGCTGAAGTTGCCGGGGGACACAATTTCCGCCCCAAAAACGGCGACCGGCTCAAGTACCGCTATTACCATCAGCACAGGGGATTTGCTGAAAATGCCAACCAGCAGATATGTGTGGGCTGCAACCGGTGCGGACGGGCCTGCCTGGCAGGAATAAATCCTAAAGATGTGATCAACGACCTCAGAATGGAGAAGGAATCATGCCTGACAAACATTTCGTCATCCCCCGACAGGATATAAACCGGGAGGATTTTACTTCATCCATTCCTGATTTCAACCGCCGCGCTGAGATCATGAAAACTGATATGGGATATAAATGCATCGTTACAAATATTGTCCAACTGACGAAACAGGAAAAACTTTTTAAGCTCCGGATTATCGACCCTCAGGAACGGGGGATATTCAGGTTCAAGCCAGGCCAGTTTCTTATGCTTGAATTGCCCGGATACGGAGATGTGCCGATCTCGATTTCAAGCTCGAACAGCAACCATGAGTTTATTGAACTTTGTATCCGGAAAGCAGGTCATGTCACATCCGCGCTTTTCACTCTTGGCGAGGGAGCGCACGTCGCCATCAGAGGGCCTTTCGGATCGGCATTCCCCATGGATGAAATGGCTGGAAACAATGTGCTTCTTATTGCCGGAGGGCTTGGCTTTGCACCACTGCGCGCCCCGCTTTTCTGGATAAACGAACACCGTGAAAGGTTTCTCAATGTCCATGTACTTTACGGCGTCAAAGAGCCCTCTCAGCAGCTCTTCACCTATCAATTCGACGAATGGGAGAAGATCAGCCATATCACCCTGCATACCATTGCAGAGCACGCTGAAGAAGGATGGATAGGGAAAACCGGTATGATCACGGATCTCTTTAACGATATTACCATTGATCCAGAACATACCTACGCAATTGTCTGCGGACCGCCGGTCATGTTCAAGATTGTCTGCAGCTACCTTGACAAGCTCGGCATTCCGATGAACAGAATGTTCGTCTCTCTGGAACGGAGAATGCACTGCGGCATGGGCAAATGCTGCCGCTGCATGGTCGGATCAACCTTTACCTGTGTTGACGGTCCGGTTTTCGATTACTGGTCGGTCATAAATCTCAAGGAAGCCATATAGAATGATCAGCATGAAGTATCAGGGATTTACTTTTGAAAAGCTGAAAATTGCATCTTTCGACTTCACCTGCTGCGAAGGATGTCAGCTGCAGCTTGCCAACAGAGAGTCAAGCCTTTTAGACTTTCTTGAGCTGCTTGACATCAGAAATTTCAGGGAGCTCTCCACCGAAAAGAACAACGATTACGATATCGCGCTTATTGAAGGAAGCCTCAGCCGGGAAGATGAAGTGGAACGGCTTCAAGCTATAAGGCGTCAGGCAAAAACTCTTATTGCTTTCGGCACCTGTGCATGCTTTGGAGGAGTCAACAGCCTGAAAAATAAATTTCCTCTTCAGGAATCTGTTGCTGAAGTTTATCCGGGAATGCAGATTGACACAATGCCGGTGAGAAAAATCAGTGACGTGGTCAAGGTTGACCTTTCAATTCCAGGATGCCCTGTAAACAAAGAAGAGGTTGAGCGCATCATGGTGCATCTTGCCACCGGATCGCTGATAACGCTCCCCAATTACCCTGTATGTTTTGAATGCAAGGCTCAGCTCAACACCTGCATGTTCGAGCTGGGCGAAATCTGTCTCGGGCCGATCACCCGTGGCGGTTGCAACGCCGTATGCACTTCAGGAAAAACGCCCTGTCTCGGCTGCCGCGGCCCGTCTGAAGAGATCAACATGCCCGCCTTTATAGAGCTGGTCACGGAAAGAAAACTCAGTCCTGACGACCTGCAGGAAAAGATGGCCTTTTATAATGCATTTGAAGAATTCTGCGACCATGAAGCGTGACCTAACCCTTGATATCCGTCACCTGACCAGAGTGGAAGGTCACGCAAACATTTCGATAACTGTCAAGGATGGCAAGCTTCTGGATGCACGCTGGGCTGTTGTTGAAACACCGCGTTTTTTTGAAGTGATGGTTAAAGGCATGAGTGCAGAAAGAGTGCCTTTTTTAACATCGCGAATCTGCGGGATTTGTTCAATCAGCCATGCACTTGCAAGTATCAGGGCACTGGAACGGGCAATGACGATAGAGCCTCCGGATGTTGCGAAACAAATAAGGCTGCTTGCCATGCATGGCGAAACCCTTCAAAGCCATGCTCTGCACCTCTTTTTTCTTGTTGCTCCGGATTTTACCGGTCACGGAAGCGTTCTGCCGCTGATTACCTCTCACCCCGACCTTATAAAGGCGGGACTGCGGCTCAAGGAACTCGGCAACCAGATCAGCACAGTTTCTGCAGGGCGATGCACCCATCCGGTCAGCCTTGTGGTCGGAGGAGTGAGCAAAGCTCCTGAAAAGCAGCAGCTCTTGCAACTTCGAACAATGATTCGTGAAAGCAAGCCAGCGCTTGACACAGCATGCTCTTTTTTCCGTACCCTTACGATTCCGGAGTTCAAACGGGAAACAGAATTTATCTCTCTTTGTAACGGGTCCCGCTATCCATCGATCGGTGGAGATATTATCTCGACTGATGGTGTTCGGCGCAATGAGAATGAGTACCTCTTGATGACCAACGAATACAGCCGTGATTTTTCAACATCGAAATTCACCAGGCTAAGCCGCGAATCCTCAGTTGCCGGGGCATTGGCTCGATTCAACAACAACTACGATCTGCTGCACCCGAGAGCAAAAGAGGCTGCTGCTGCCTTTGCCCTCCAGCCTGTATGCCACAACCCGTTTATGAACAACATCGCCCAGCTTATTGAGTGTGTCCATATTCTTGAGGATGCCGAAGAGCTGATAAACTCTCTCGTCGACATGGAACTGCAGGAAATAAAAACCCCATACGCGCCCAAAGCCGGTTCAGCAACAGGAGCAGTTGAAGCACCGCGCGGGATTCTGTATCACCATCTGGAAACGAGTGATGAAGGAAAAGTGGTTCGTGCTGACTGTATCATCCCGACAACACAGAATAATGCCAACATAGAGTACGATCTCGGCGCCATTGCTGAACAAGCCTTACAGGAAGGGAAAAATGACAGGGAGATTGAAAAGCTTTGTGAAATGGCAGTGCGATCCTACGACCCCTGTATTTCGTGTTCGGTGCATTGAGAGGGAGAGGAATAAAAGAAAAAGGCAGGAAAGCGGGAAAGCTCTCCTGCCTTTGAACTCAGAGAATCTCGACAAGTTCGATTTCGAAGGTGAGATCCTGACCGGCAAGTGGATGATTGGCGTCAAGCGTTACAGATGTTTCGCTTATATCGACAACCATGACAATCGCCTGCTGGTCGTCGGCAAGCCCGACCTGAAGCTGCTGACCAAGCTCCAGCTCCATATCGGCTGGAAACCGATCCCTGGCCACATCGGTTACCAACTCTCGGCTATGAGTCCCATAGGCCTCTTCGGCTGGAATAACGGAAACCTTGACATCTCCAATAGCCATATCAAGTACAGCAATATCAAATCCGGGTATAACCTGTCCTCCGCCAATTGTAAACTCCAAAGGTTCACGGTCAGCCGATGAATCGAATACCGTACCATCATCAAGCGTTCCGGTATAATGAACTTTTACTGTATCCCCTGTTTTGGCTTGAGCCATGCTTTCCTCCTTTTTTTCTGATCGAAACTTTTACCTGCAATAAACCTGATCTCTACCGATTCCTTCCTTAAAAAGAACCCTGGAACGATCAGAATTAGCAGCGAAGCTATGGAAAAAACAATAAAAAACACAGTTTTTTATACTTTATCAGATGGCCGACCCTGTTCCATTTCCATGGTGACTTTCGGCAGCCAGCCCGGATAATTGCGTTTAATGAACTCAATCAACTGCTCACGCACCAGACAACGCAACTCCCAAAGTTCCGCGGAGTTCACCGCACTGACAAGCGCACGCATCTCAATCGACTTCTCACTTGCGTTGGTCACATGCATTTTTACAACCCTCTTGTCCCAGAGCGGCGTTAAAGAGACAATCCTCTCCAGTTCCTGGCGGAGGATTTCGGGTTGCACCCCATAATCCAGATAAATCAGCACTGTACCGAGAAGTTCCGGCGAGGTACGGGTCCAATTCTGAAAGGGACGATCAATAAACCAGGTAATGGGAACAATCAAACGTCGCTGATCCCAGAGCTGAACCACAACATAGGTGAGGCTAATGTCCTCTATACGCCCCCATTCCTGTTCAACCACCACCACATCACCGATGCTGATTGGCTGCGTGATGGCAATCTGGATGCCGGCGATAAGCGTTGTAAGGCTTTTTTGAGCGGCAAAACCGAGGATTACTCCAGCAATACCTGCCGAGGCCAGAATGCTCAACCCTACCTGCCGAACCGTATCAAAGGTCATCAGGACACCCGATACAGCGATAAGCAAAAGGATCACATTGAGTATCTTGCGGGCAAGACTGACATGCGTGGCAATTTTTCTTGCAGACTCGTTTTCTTTGACTCTGGCCGAATAGTGCTGAAGAATAACCTGCTCAAACAAGCGGAACAGCCGCATCACAAACCATACAATCCCGATAATTGAGCTGATGAGAAGCGTATGTTTGAGAAACTCTCTTGTGTCCGGAGTGAGCGGGATGTAATGAAGCAGCAGAGGAAGAGCAAAGAGGGAAACAAGGAGACGGAACGGCCAGACCATAAGCTCATAGGATACGCTGGTATCCTTGATGTAAGAGCGGATAATTTTTATGGCAATCCTGAACAGTGAATTTGCCGCCAGATAAAAAACAATGGTGGACAATATTATTGCCACAGGTATCAGGTAGGTACCCTGAAGGGGACTCCATAATCGCATGATCGTTTCCATAAGCATACCGCAATAAGCTTGCCCCGGACAGAACTGCCCGGGTTTAGTGATATACTAGCCTTTCAGGCGATCAAATTCACTGCGGGAACGACTCACGCAATCCTCAATAGCCATACCGCCGAAGTAATTCCCTGTCAAAAGCAGACTCTTTTCCTTTTTCAACAAAGCATTGGTTTTTTCAAGCCACTCATGATGACCCATTTGCAGTGATGGAACGGTATTGAGTTTTGAAAAAGTGTGCTCGATTTTCGAGAAGCTGACTCCGAGAACCTCCGTGATACGGTTTCGCTTGGCCTTGTCATCAAGACCGGGTTGGAAATGGAAGACAAAACCGCGATAGTTATCATCTGGAACAGTATCACGCGACACCACGGAATAAAACAGATCGTCAGGAGAAATAAGTGCAGCAACCGGTTTCAGGGAAATATTCTCCTTGCGGACAATGACTCCAAGAGAATCAACGTCGGCGGCCTTCAGTTGAGCGAAATGGTTTGCTATTTCAGGCTTGATATCCTTTAAAAGAGTTGATGTAACCTTGGATGGAGTTGCCAGAACAAGTGTTTTGGCGGAATACTCGCCCCCATCAGCAGTTCTTATCTCATAAAGGCCATCGACATACCGCACTGAATTCACATTCTGATTGGTAAAAACGTTCAGCCCGCTCCTGGCGGAAATCGCTTTTGCAACGCTTTGCAAGCCGTTTTTGAAGGTATAGTTCTTCAGCACATCCTTTCTTTTTTCCCTGCTTTTGAACATCATTTCAGCAGGAAAATTTTCTGTCTTCTGTGAAGGTACCGCATTGAAAAAATGACTGATTACGTCGCGGTAGTTGCGTTCACCTACAATTTTCGAGTAGTAGGACTTAACACTCTCGCCCTCTTTCTTCAACTTAAAGAGGTTCGGGATAGAAACAAGCAGCTCAAGAATATTGAGTTGCGAGACAATAGATTTGATTTTTCCATCCATAAAGAGGGTAAACGGCACCTTGGCGCGAGGAATGATTGAGTTCTTAATCCCACACGTTTCAACAATATCAAGAAGATTCTGATATGAACTGTAACAGGTATGCGCTCCCATTTCCAGCCAGAATTTTTTACCGTTTGCACTGTAGTGAGGAGACGCAAAGGAGCCGCCGATAGTATCGTTTTTTTCAAGTATTGTGGTTTTCATGCCGGCCTGCACACTGTAAAAAGCAAGACTGAGGCCGCTAATACCACCGCCGACAACAACAACATCGTTTTGCATCATAACAGAAAAAGGATTTTCAGTACTACGTTCAAAAAACAAGAGTTGCCGCAACACAGCAAAACAGCCATCTATGCCAGGCAACTTCAAAAACTTCTGGTGCAATTTAGCGAAATCAGGCAAGAAATCAGCAATAAAACAAGAGCTTGCAGGGAGATGACCATCAGGAGTTGCCGGGTCTCCACTTAATCCCCCTGGTTGCTTCAATAATTATTTTTGAGCGGCTTTTTCATCCTCACGATAGTTCTGGGAATAACGCACATAATTTTCAGGCGACTCTTCAATATTGCGACGTTCATCCTCGGTAATCGGCCTCATAACCTTTGCAGGAACACCGGCAACAAGCATCCCTGAAGGAACCGTAAAACCCTGCCTTACCAGTGAACCCGCAGCAACAATCGAATAGGGCTCGACAACACAGTCGTCAAGCAGTACCGCGCCCATTCCAATCAACACATAATCCTTCACCGTACATGCATGCAGCACTGCGCCATGACCGATAGTCACACAGTTCCCAATGTTCAAAGGGCCTGTATCGTGCGTAACATGCAAGGTCACATTATCCTGCACACTGGTTTTCTCACCGATACGGATAGGACAAACATCCCCCCGCACAACCGCATTGAACCAGATACTGGAGTAGGCACCAATATGCACATCACCAATAACAAAACTACCCTCAGTCATAAAAACCGTTTCATGCAACTGCGGCCACACCCCCTTATAAGGCATCACTTTTCCCATACTCTTATAACCTTTAGAGAATTGATTAATACTTATTCCACTTTAATATATAGAGGGTAACTCGATTAATTGATTTTTGACACCACTAAAACGGACCGAACGGCATAGCTCATATTTTTGGTCTTCATGATCTGGAAACAACTGTTCTTTGTCACGATTTGGACGTTAAATACAGCGTTTTCTTTACAACCGGACGCACTTATCCTGTGATAGAGTAGACTTTTTTCTTGAGTTGGACACAGCGCATCATATTGTAGGTCAAATTGGTAAGGCCAATTTTAGCTTTAGCTCTGAGGATTCCGATTGTACAGATATGCATGGCATCCATGCTGTTGGTCATATAGCCGAAGATATGTTCCACCCTTGCCCTGAAAGTTGATTTCAAGCGATTTGATGCTTTTTGTACATCCGTCAACGGGTGGTTTCTGACACCTTTTTCATGCACTTCGCTTGTCATACCACACAAGTTGATGCTTTCGTCCTGACCAGTATAAGCACTGTCGGCATAGAGTTTCTGGTCAGCATCATCAAGATTGATGAGCGCTTCAAGTTCCTGAGAGTCATGAACAGATGCGCTGCTTACCGTATAGGTGCTGATGAGTTTTGTTCCCATATCGGTTTTGATGTGATTTTTGTAACCGTAAAACAGCATTTTGTTCTTTTTGGTCCAGCGAGCATCGACGTCTTTCTGCCGAAGCTTATGGGGCTTCTCTTTCCATGCCTCGGGAGTTATACCGGCTTTTATTTCTTTGTTTTCCTCCCGTGTATTGCGTTGTCGGGGAACTTCAACAAAACTGGCGTCAACTATCTGACCTGTTTTAGCAAAGATACATTGGTCATCAAGTGCTTGGTTAAAACGATAGAACAACGCTTCAATAATCTCTTCCTGGATAAGGGTTTCACGGAACTTCCATATAGTCTTACTGTCAGGTACTCTGTCACTCGATTTCAAACCGAGAAATCTTTTGAAACTTAGACGATCAGTGATTTGGTACTCCATCTGGTCATCCGAAACATTGTAGAGACTTTGTAAAATGAGAATCTTGAACATCAAAACTCTGTCGAAAGGCGGTCTGCCAGCATTGCTTCTGTTTTCAGGCTTATTGAAAACCACATCAAGTATTGGCAAGAAAATCTTCCATTCGATATGAGCTTCGAGTTTGACGAGAGGATCTTTGAGCTTTGTGAGTCTTTCGAGCAGGAAATGCTCATCAAACATGCCTAATGGATTGATGTTTTTCATGATAAAGGGCTTAATGAGAGTGATTTCATTAAAATACGATTTTTCACCCTTATTTCGTGATGTTAAATTGTTTTATATTATAAACTTATAGCGCTTTAGAATAAATAGAGATCCCCTAATGTATTTATAGTCAGCGATAACTGTGATTACTGGCATTTTTTTTCTTGCGTGATTGACTCAGGCGTGGCGATTCAGGTAAGGCGTTTAATAATTTCGCTGTACGTAGGGAATGTTTTCAGCAGGGTTGTTCTGTCGGCGAAAGTAAAGTCTCTGAATTCAAACCCCGGTGCGACAACGCAGCTTACCAATGAATAGCTTTCAC